>Ga0335085_10000117_pt1 | contig 256040 bp, 234 predicted proteins | sample Lox_Sample_45_FD_206712 | JGI IMG/M metagenome (GOLD analysis project Ga0335085, IMG submission 206712) | Soil microbial communities from Loxahatchee National Wildlife Refuge, Florida, United States - Lox_Sample_4.5 | ecosystem: Environmental > Terrestrial > Soil > Wetlands | place: USA... | reverse complement strand
TGCGGCGTTGCGCTCCTCGCCAAGGGAACCACCCTTGGCTTCGTCGCGCGCCTTGCAGTCATCCGCATTTGGAGGCAACGCGTCTCATGCGGTGAATGTCCACAGCCCCTAGTCCTCCAGCTCGGACTTGGCCAGTTCCACGTCGAGGCGCTCCATCGCGTCCATGGGCTTGCACTTGCTCGCCTCGAGGTAGAGCTTTTCGGCATCCTTCATCTTCGCCTTGCCCAGCATCATGATCATGCCGTTGGCGTATTCGATGCGCGCGATGGCCGAATCCGGATTGAGCTTCAGCGCTTTTTCGAAATGCTCGATCCCGGCCTCCTTCTTCGCGCCGTAGGTCATGCCGCCGATCATCGCGCCGACCTTGTCGATGATCTCGGCGTGATAGGTTCCCAGCGCGATGTGCGCGTCCGCATGCTTGGGCACGAGCTTGATCGCCTGCTCCAGGCTCGCCTTGACCTTGCCGCCCAGGCCCTGCGACAAGGCCTTGACGACTGAAATGCCCTGGCTGTAGCGCCCGAGGGCGTAGGCGTGCAGATACCAGGCGTTGACATTCTTCGGCTCCTGCTTTTGCAGCGCCTCGCAGCGCGCCGCCACTTCCTGATACAGCTTGAGCCTGGTCGCGTCGGATTTTTCCAGGTAGTTGGCGTAGATGCAGGTGGCTTTGTTCGCCGCGGCGGCGCCCGCCGCGCCGGCTTTCAGGCCGAGTTCGGCGGCTTTTTCGAACTCCCCGGCGTGATAGACGATCCAGGCCTCCTGCGCCTTGGCGTCCTTGGGAAAGGGTTCGCAGTCGCCCCGGTGCAGCCGGTCCCAGCTCTTCTTCAGGCTTGCGGCGTTATAGGCGTAGGCCTTGTCGGCGTGCGGGAAGGCAGTCCATTTAGCCATGTATGTCTCCTTTGTCTGATGTGTTCGATTGCATCATTCGCCGAGGTACTGGTTCGCAAGTTTGTCGAATAGCGCGCGCGCATCGCCCTGGAAATGCGGCGCCAGCATCGCCATCACCTGGTATACGCCGCGCCCCAGCGCGGGTCCCTCGACCGGATTGCGCGGCTCGCGCACGTATTCGTAGGACAGCCAGTAGGTCGACACCACCACCATGTTCGTCGCCAGCACCTCGATTTCCCGCCCGTCGGCACGCATCTGGCCCGCGGCCACCATGCCTTGGCACAGCAGCGTCGCGGTGCGCGCCGAATGCTCCAGAATGCGCCTGAAATGCGTCTCGATGACGCGGTTGCGCGACAACAGGTCGTTCAGGTCGCGGTAGAGGAAGCGGTATTTCCAGATGAGTTCGAACAGCACGTGCAGGAACAGCCATATGTCTTCCACGTCGGATGGGCGCTCTCCGGGTGCAGCCAGGGTCTGTTCGATTTCGCGCTCGAATACGCGAAAGATTTCCTCGATGATCTCGTCCTTGTTGCGGAAGTGGTAGTACAGATTGCCCGGACTGATGCCCATCTCGTCGGAGATGACGGTCGTCGTGACGTTGGGCTCGCCGAATTGGTTGAACAATCTGAGCGAAGTCTCGATGACGCGCTCGCGCGTGCGGCGCTTGGGTTTCCTGTCCATGGCGATGGGCGTTTGCGGACAGCATAGCATCGAACACCGCGCTGAGGGGATGGCGGGCGATTCGGCGCTTGCGCCTCACCCGGGCCGAAAAAAAACCGCCTGCGGCGGGATCCGCCGCAAGCGGACTTGCACACCCAGCTACTTGGCGACGCGGCGTTTTGCCGCTTTCTTCGCGGGAGCTTTCCCGGTCAGCTTCTGCACGCTGGCGGTGAGTTCTTCGACATGTTTCGCCAGGTTGTTGATGTCCTTGTTGGTCGGGACGCCGATGCGGTGCAGTGCGCGCGCCACCCGGGTTTCGAATACCTGCTCGAGTTTGTCCCAACTTTCGTTGGCCTGGCCGGTGGCCTTGGTGGCCATTTTGCCCAGCGTGTTGCTCATTTCGCTGACCTTGGATTCGGCCACCTTGCGCGTCTTGCTGTGGATAGCCTGGCCTTCCTTCACCAGCGCATCGAACACCTTCGATCCCTCGGCCTGGGCCTTGGCGAATGCGCCGAGGCCGGCGAGCCAGATTTGTTGTGCCGAGTCACGTACCGTTTTTGCCAATTGTTTGTCGCCGCCGCTGTCGGCGAGCGCTTTGAGTTTCCTGACCATGATGCCTTTCCTTTATGAGGTTGGTTGAACGCGATCCCTGGCGCCTGCCGCTGATTTGCCCGCGCTGCGGCCTGCTCCATGATCAAAGTGTATGCAAGACAATTAGAGAAATCATACTAATCGCCCGGCCGTGGAGGACCGACGGCGCAGCGGCGGCAGTTTGACCGGATCGCGATAATCAGGCAGCCTATCCGGCAAGGTTTTCAACCCGCTGCCGCGGATTCGGATTCCAATCGGAGAAGGCTCATGCACTATTTTGTCACTGGCGCGTCCGGCTTCATCGGCAAGCGCCTGGTCAGGAAGATTCTCGGACGCAAGGGCGCGATCGTCTACTTCCTTGCTTTTGACGTATCGCCGGCGGCGCTGAAGTCCCTGTACCGCTACTGGGGCGTGGACGAGAAGCGCGCGATCGCCGTGGCGGGGGACCTGACCAAGCCCGGGTTGGGCGTGTCCAAGGCGGATCTGAAAAAGCTCGCCGGCCTGCCGGTGCGGCATTTCTTCCACCTCGCCGCGATCTACGATCTCAAGGCGAGCGCGGAGCAGCAGGCCGCGGTGAACGTCGCCGGCACGCGCCGGGTGGTGGAGTTCGCCAACGAGATCGGCGCGGGCTGTTTTCACCATGTGAGCTCGATCGCGGCGGCGGGACTCTATGAAGGCGTGTTCCGCGAAGACATGTTCGAGGAGGCGGAGAACCTCGAACACCCCTATTTCTCGACCAAGCACGATTCCGAAGGCATCGTGCGCAAGGAATGCCGCGTGCCCTGGCGCGTCTACCGGCCGGGCCTGGTGGTCGGCGACTCGACCACGGGCGAAATGGACAAGATCGACGGGCCGTACTACTTCTTCAAGCTGATCCAGCGCCTGCGCCAGGCGCTGCCGCCCTGGGTGCCGGTTATCGGCATCGAAGGCGGGCGCATCAACATCGTGCCGGTGGACTTCGTGGTCAAGGCCATGGACCACATCGCCCATGCAAAAGGCCAGGACGGCAAGTGCTTCCACCTGGTCGATCCGCAGCCGCTGCGGGTCGGCGAAGTGCTCAATGCCATCGCCAAGGCGGCGCATGCGCCGTCGATGTCGATGTTCGTGAACGCTGCGCTGTTCGGATTCATCCCCAAGGGCGTCAGGCGGGCCATGATGAGCCTCACGCCGGTGCGCCGCATCCGCGATGCGGTGATGAAGGACCTCGGCTTGCCCGAGGACATCATGAACTTCGTCAACTATCCGACGCGCTTCGACTGCCGCGAGGCCGAGCGGGTACTCGAAGGCAGCGGCATCGCCGTGCCGCGGCTCGAGACTTACGCCTGGCACTTGTGGGACTACTGGGAACGCAACCTCGACCCCGATCTGCAGATCGATCGCACGCTGAAGGGCAAGGTGCGCGGCCGCGTGGTGCTGATCACCGGCGGATCCTCCGGCATCGGCCTGGCCGCCGCGAAGAAGATTGCCGGCGCGGGCGCCAAGGTGCTGATCGTCGCGCGCGACCCGCAGAAGCTCGCCGAGGCGAGGAAGGAGATCGAGGCGCACGGCCTGGTGCAGGCCTACCAGGCGGATATCAGCGACGAGAAGCAGTGCAACGAGCTCGTCGCCGCAGTGCTGAAGGAGCACGGCGCGGTGGATATCCTGGTGAACAACGCCGGGCGCTCGATCCGGCGTGCGATCGAGTCCTCGTACGAGCGCTTCCATGACTTCGAGCGCACCATGCAGGTCAATTACTTCGGCGCGCTGCGCCTGACGCTCGCGCTGCTGCCGTCCATGGCGGCCCGGCGCCGCGGCCACGTCATCAATATTTCTTCGATCGGCGTGCTGACCAACGCGCCGCGCTTCTCCGCGTATATCGCGTCGAAGGCGGCCATGGACGCGTTTTCGCGCTGCGCTGCGTCCGAATACGCCGACACCGGGGTCAAGTTCACCACCATCAACATGCCGCTGGTGAAGACGCCGATGATCGCGCCGACCAAGCTGTATCAGAACGTGCCGGTCATGGCACCGGAGGAGGCGGCCGACATGATCGTCGAGGGCATCGTGCATGCGCCGATGCGCATTGCCACGCGCCTCGGCGTGTTCGGCGAGGTCCTGCACGCGCTGCTGCCGCGCGTGGCGCAGATCATCATGAACACGAGTTTTCGCATGTTCCCGGAGTCGAGCGCCGCGGCGGGGAAGAAGGAGGGGGCCGCACCGGCGCAGACTGCGGACCAGATCGCGTTCTCGCAGCTCATGCGCGGCATCCATTTCTGATGGCGCCGCGAATGGCCGGTTCAGGCGCCGGCTGCGATCAGTTCCTGCGCGACGAGTTCGCGCACGCGCCGTGAAAACGGCATGCCCAGGTGGCCCATGCCGGACAGAGCCAGGGTTTCCGCCCCGGCAAGGGTGGCGTTGAGCTGCGGCACGACTAGGTTGTCCTGGTAGCTGAACACCGCGACTGAGGGCACGGCCGGCGCAAGCTCGTTCAGGCTCCGCAGCCAGGCATTGCCGGGCACCATCTGGGCGCCGTTCTTGCCCAGGGCCAGCCGCGCCATTACCGTGCCCTGATGCGGCGTGCCGAGGGTGATCAGCCTGGCGACGCGGTCCGCGCCGAATTTGCGCAGATAGGCGCGCACGGCGAGCCCGCCCATGCTGTGGGCGACGATGATCAGCTTGCCGGCGCCGCTGGCCTTGAGGATTTCCTCGATCCGGCGCGCAAGCGCGTCGGCATAGGCGTCGATGTCGGCGTAGGCCGGCTCCAGGTTGTGGCCATAGGCCTGGATGCCGCGGGTCTGCAGGTAGCGCCTCAGCGGAAGCATGAAACCGCGGTTGCAGACGTAGCCGTGCAGCAGCAATACCGGCAGATGTCCCGGCGGCGCGGGTTGCAGCTTCTCCTTGCCCGCGCACAGCGCCTCGAAGGGCTGGTACAGATTGAAGATGACGATATAGGCGCCGAGTTCGGTGAGGAACAGTTTCACCATCCCGATCAGGTTCAGCCGGTGCTCTGGCGGCGCGGGACTGGCGTAGCGGCCCGCAATCACGAGGCTTGCGCCTATGGCGAGGGCACGCATAGCCAGGGCAAACAGGAGCGCTGCCAGCAGCGCAGCCTGCCAGGCCCAGCCTGCGTACCGGGCGAGGCTGCAGCCGACCCCCAGGTAGATCAGCAACTCCAGCAGCAGGGCGCGGCGGTAGGCACGGGCCAGCATAAGTCAGGTTCTCCGGCGTGTTCGCATGATCGGTCTGCGTTTGATTCTAAATCCCGGGCCTAGAGCTTTTCCTCTAATCGTCAGCGCGGCCATTGCAATGCGGCCGGATTGCGCCAAAAATGAATATGAGGCCAAGCATGAAACCATCCGAACCGGCTGCGAACAAGGAAATGCAGGCGGCGCTGTTGCGCTCCCACCTCGTCGGAGTGCGCGAGTTGCGCGGCGCTTCGGCGCTGACCGCCAAGCAGGCGGCGCTGCGCATGCGCTTGCGCGGCTGGCAGGCGGCGCGTTTCGAGCGCACCTACGCCGACCTGATGGCCAGCGATCGCTACCGCCCGGCGGCGGAGTACTTCCTCTCCGATCTGTACGGACCCAAGGATTTCAGCGAGCGTGATGAGGTGCTGGAGCGCCTGCTGCCGGTGATCACGAAAATTCTCCCGGCCTCGGCGCTGCACACCCTCGGGGTCGGCGTCGAACTCGACCTGCTGTCCGAGTCGCTCGATTGCGCCATGGTGCGCGCCCTGTTCGCTGCGGGACAGTCGGCCGACAGCGATATCAGCGAGGCGGCCTACGCCAAGGCCTATCGCAGCTGCGACAACCGCGGCGCGCGCGAACAGCAGATCGCGCTGATCCTGCAAATCGGCAGTGCGATCGACGAGATTACCAGGAAGCCCTTGCTGCGGACCGCGATCGCCCTGATCAAAGCCCCGGCCTATGCGGCGCACATGGGCGAGCTGCATCACTTCCTCGACCGCGGTTTCATAGCGTTTCGGCATATGTGCGGAGCCGCCGAATTCCTCGAGATCATCCGCGAGCGCGAGACGCGCATTCTCGAACGCCTGTTCGCGAAGCACCGCTATCCGTTCGACCTGGACCGCGAATAGTCACCTGTCGCGCGTCGCGGCGCAGCCGTCCCTGCGGGCGCGCCGGGTCGAAGGCCGATGGCGGCAATTACGGAGCGGGCGTTCAGCTGCGCAGTTCCTGCGCCAGGGCGCTCGCGTTCTGCGCGGCGAGCGCGAAGATCGAGAGTTGCGGATTGGCGCCGATGCTGGTCGGGAAGACCGAGCCGTCCATGACCGAAAGATTCGCGATCTGATGATGCCGGCCGCGGCTGTTGACCACGCCGTGCGCCGGATTTTCGCTCATGCCGCAGCCGCCCATGAGGTGCGCCGTAAACAGGGCGGTGCGAAACTTTTTCAGCGGCAGTTCGGCGATCCCGCGTTTGGCCTCGTTCCAGCTGCTGTAGTAGGGCGCATCCAGGTGCGCCGGGCGCACCTGCTTCGCGCCGGCCGCGAACTGGATTTCGGCCATGCTCAGGTAGGCGCGGCGCGCGCCCTCCCAGACGTAGTCGCTGAGCTCGTAGTCGAGCAGCGGGCTGCCGTCGGCGGCGAGGCGCACGCTGCCGCCCTCGCTCTGCGGCACGAAGCCGTCGCGCAGCAGCGCGAGCAGCGCATTGGTGTTCGGCAGCACGGCCATGTCCCGGCGCAGGGCCTCGCCGAAACTGCCGACCACGCCCGCGCTGATTCCCGGAAACATCGGCGGCACTTCCAGCTTGTAGCCCATCGGGCCGGTCGCGCCATCCTTCCACTGGAAATGGTCGGAAGCGATCGACTGCGGCGTGCCGTAATAGCCGTCGATGCGCTCGGGCATGAGCGCCAGCGTGAGCACCACCGGGTGGATCAGCGTGCGCTTGCCCAGACGCTGATTCGGATCGGGGAGCTGTGAGCGCAGCAGCAGCGCCGGGGTATTGATCGCGCCGCCGGCCGCGACGAAATGCCGGGCCTTGACGGTCACGCTTACGCCGCTGGGCGTGCGGCCGTCCTTTCCCAGCGCCTCGCCGATAGCGCCGCTGATCCTGCCGCCGGCATGCTGCAGCTGGCGCACGCGCAGGCCATGCACCAGGGTCGCGCCGTTCTGCAGCGCGACCGGGATGGTCGAAACCAGCATCGACTGCTTGGCATTGACCGGACAGCCGAAACCGCAGTAGCCGGAATCCCAGCAGTCCTTCACGTTGCGCGGGATGACGTGCGAATCCCAGCCCAGTGCGTCGCAGCCGCGCTTCAATACGTTGTTGTTGGCGTTGGGCGCGAGCGCCCAGGGGGCGATGTGCAGGCGCTGTTCCATCTTCGCGAACCAGGGCGCCATGTCCTCGACGCTGTGGCCCGCGACCTCGTATTGCGCAGCCCAGTGCTGCAGCGTCGGCGCGGGCGTGCGAAAGCTCGAGGTCCAGTTTACCGTGGTGGTGCCGCCTACGGCGCGCCCCTGCAGCACGGCGATGGCGCCGTCGGAAGTCGCGCGTCCCGCCGATTCCTGGTACAGCTCGGCATAGGCGCGCGCCTCGTCCATGTCCTTGAAACTGTCCGAGGTCCTCAGCGGCCCCTCTTCGAGCAACAGTACCTTGAGGCCGGCCAGGCTGAGGATCTCTGCGGCGACGCCGCCGCCCGCGCCGCTGCCGATGATGGCTACGTCGGCTTCGAGCGTCCGCGGCGCCTTCAGACTGGACGCATCGATGATTTTCCAGCCGGACGCGATGCCGGCAGCATAGATATCAGGAATTGCCATGTCGGGCTTTCAGGAGTTGACGGCTTTGTACATGCTTTCCAGCGGTCCGGGATAACCGGATGCGGGCCAGGTCGCGGGCAGGATGTAATAGCTGGTCGCGACGAGCTTGACCAGCACATTGCTCCCTGCGTTGAGCGTGGCGAAGCGGCTGCCGCGCCAGCGCGCGAGAAAATTCTGCAGCGTTTCGATGCCGGCTTCGTGCCAGGCGCCGACTCCGGCAAGAAGGTAGCGCAAGGGCGCGATCGCCAGGAGATCGAGCAGCTTGCGCAATTCCTGCCGGCTGCCCAAGTCCAGGGCATTGCAGGTGGCGTCTATCCTTTGCAGGACCTGGCCTAGACGCGCGTCGCGCGCAGCCGCGTCCAGGCGCCCTAGATCGAGCACCACGGCCGGGGCCAGGGCGCTGAACAGTGCGATGTCGCTTTCGCGCAGATAGCCAAAATTCCTTGCCGGCACTTTGGCCGATTCGCCGCAGCCGCTGAGCATGCCGACCGCGCCGGCACAGGCGAGCGCGGCGGAAAAGCCGGCTCCGACCTTGAGAAAATCGCGCCGTGACAGGCCCTGGCCGTCGTCGGGCGTCGCATTTGCGCTTCCGGGTTTCATGGTTCCTCGTCAATATTCCACTGCCGGTCACTATAGCATTGCGCGGCGCCAAACACGGTGAACCGCGTTTGGCGGCCGGCCGAACACCGGCGGCGCTCGCCAATTCCTGCCCTCGGGCGCAAGCGCCCAAGGCGCAGGCAAAGACATTTTGCTACACTCGGGCACAAGGGATCGTGACGGGGGTCAACCCGCCATTCAGCAATTGGTGCTTATCGGCCTGGCAACGGGAGGCTATCGTGACCACGCAGCCGCGCAAACCCCTTATCAACCACCAGCTCGCCGGCGTCGACGTCGCCTCGGTCAGCAAGTCGGTCGTCAACCGCCTGGTGTTTTCGGTGGGCAAGGACGACATCACCGCGACCACGCGCGACTGGTTCCACGCCACCGCATTCATGACGCGCGACCGGCTGATCGAGCGCTGGATGGAAACCATGCGCAGCTACTACGTCGCCGATGCGAAGCGCGTGTACTACCTGTCGATGGAATTCCTCATGGGGCGCACGCTGATGAACAGCCTGCTCAACCTGGGCTTCGACGATGCCTGCGCCGAGGCACTGCGCCAAAACGGCGTCGACCTGCGCCAGGTGCGCGAAATGGAGCCCGATGCGGCGCTGGGCAACGGCGGCCTGGGGCGGCTCGCGGCCTGCTTCCTGGATTCGATGGCGACGCTGAACCTGCCCGGCTTCGGCTACGGCATCCGCTACGAGTACGGCATGTTCTCGCAGCGCATCGAGGGCGGGCGCCAGGTGGAGCACCCGGACAACTGGCTGCGTTACGGCAATCCCTGGGAATTTCCGCGCCCGGAAGTGCTCTACCACGTCAAGTTCGGCGGACGCGTGGTGGCGTTCTCCGACGAGGACGGCGTGCAGCGCCACCATTGGGTGGACACCGATGACGTCATGGCGATGGCCTACGACAGCCCCATACCCGGATATGCCACGCACACCGTGAACAACATGCGCCTGTGGGCGGCGAAGGCCTCGCGCGATTTCAACCTCGAGTACTTCAACGAAGGCAACTACATCAAGGCGGTGGAGGACAAGAACGAGTCGGAAAACCTGTCCAAGGTGCTCTATCCGGAAGACTCCACCATCATGGGTCGCGAGCTGCGCCTGAAGCAGCAGTATTTTTTCGTCAGCGCCTCGCTGCAGGACATTCTCTACCGCTACAGCAAATTCCACGAGGGCTTCGACGCGCTGCCGGACAAGGTGGCGATCCAGCTCAACGACACCCATCCATCGATCGCCATTCCCGAACTGATGCGCATCCTGGTCGACGTGAACCATCTGGACTGGGACCGGGCCTGGGACATCAGCCGGCGCACTTTCTCCTACACCAACCATACGCTGATGTCGGAAGCGCTGGAGACCTGGCCGGTGGCGATGTTCGAGGCACTGCTGCCGCGCCACCTGCAGATCATCTACGAAATCAACCTGCGCTTCCTCAAAGGGGTGATGCACAGCTTCCCCGGCGACAACGCGCTGCTGCGGCGCATGTCCATCATCGACGAGGAGGGCGGCAAGCGCGTGCGCATGGCGCACCTTGCGGTGGTCGGCAGCCACAAGGTCAACGGCGTCGCGCAGGTGCACACGGATTTGATGAAGCACACCATATTCGCCGATTTCGACCGCTATTTCCCGGGCAAGATCATCAACCTGACCAACGGCATCACGCCGCGCCGCTGGCTCAACCAGGCCAACCCGGGGTTGGCCGACCTGATCACCGGGCACATCGGCGAGGGCTGGCTCAAGGATCTGGGCCAATTGCGGCGCCTGATTCCGCTGGCCGAGGACGCGCGCTTCCGCGCGGCCTTCGCCGCGGTAAAGCGCGCCAACAAGCACGGCCTCGCGGCCGAACTCAAGCTCAGCCTCGGCATCGAGGTCAACGCCGATTCGCTGTTCGACGTGCAGGTCAAGCGCATCCACGAATACAAGCGCCAGCTGCTGAATCTGCTGCATGTCGTGACCCTGTACAAGCGCCTGTGCGACGACCCGCAGCGCGACAGCGTGCCGCGCACCGTCATTTTCGGCGGCAAGGCGGCGCCGGGCTACGCCATGGCCAAGCTGATCATCAAGCTGATCAACGACGTGGCCGAAATCGTCAACAACGACGTGCGCGTGCGCGGCAGGCTGAAGCTCGCGTTCGTGCCCAATTACGGCGTGTCGGTGGCGGAATGCATCATCCCCGCGGCCGATCTCTCGGAGCAGATTTCGACCGCCGGCACCGAGGCCTCGGGCACCGGCAACATGAAGCTGGCGCTGAACGGCGCGCTCACCATAGGCACGCTGGACGGGGCCAACGTCGAAATCCGCGAAGAAGTCGGCGCGGACAATATCTTCATCTTCGGCCTCAATACCGATGAGGTGGCCAAGCTGCGCGCTTCCGGCTATTGGCCGGCCGATTACTACAATGCCAATGCCGAATTGCGCCAGGTGCTGGACATGATCGCCGGCGGCTATTTTTCCCCGGAGGAACCCGGCCGGTTCAAGCCCGTCGTCGACAGGCTGCTCGCCGGCGGCGATCACTACCTGCTGCTCGCGGACTATGCCTCCTACGTCGCCTGCCAGGCCAAGGTCGAAGCCCTTTACCGCGATCCGGAGCAATGGCAGCGCAAGGCCATTCTCAACGTGGCCAACATGGGACGGTTCTCCAGCGATCGCACCATCCGCGAATACGCCGAGCAGGTGTGGCAGGCGCAGCCGGCAGTGCGCTGAAGCGCCGGGCCGGAGCGCCTTGACAGGCCGCGCGCCCTCGATCACGCTGCGCCCATGTTCCGCATAGGCAATGGCGCCGGTTTCTCCGGCGACCGCATCGATGCAGCGGGCCCGGTGGTCGACACGCTGATCGCGCGCGGCGGGCCCGCCGCGATCTTCTTCGAAGTGCTGGGCGAGCGCACCGTCGCGCTGGCGCAGCTGGAAAAGCGGCGCGATCCGGCGCGCGGCTACGAGCCCATGCTCGAGCGCCTGCTCGAACCCATCCTGGTGAAGTGCGCGCGCCACGGCATTGCCATAGTCGGCAATTTCGGCGCGGCCAATCCTCCAGGAGCGGCGCGCGCGATCGCGCGCCTGGCCGAAGGCCTGGGCCTGGGCGATCTGCGCATCGCCATCGTCGAGGGCGACGATATCCGCGACGGCGTCGATCTGGCGCGGCTCGAAGTCTACGCAGCCGATGCCGCGCTGGACCAGGGCGCGAGCGCGATCGTCTCTGCCAACGCCTACCTCAACGCGCAGCCGATCGTGGAGGCGCTGCGCGCAGGGGCGCAGGTCGTCGCCACCGGCCGCTGCGGCGATCCGTCGCTGGCGCTGGCGCCGTTGATCCATCACTACGGCTGGGAAGAGAACGACTGGGACCGGCTCGCGCTGGGCTCGGCCGTGGGCCATCTGCTCGAATGCGGCTCGCAGCTCACCGGCGGCGTCTATTACGATCCCGGTTACAAGGACATTCCCGATCCCGCCAACATCGGCTTTCCGATCGCCGAGGTCGGCGCGGACGGGCGCATGTTCGTCGGCAAGGCCGACGCCACCGGCGGCGTGGTCAATCTGCAGGTGGTGAAGGAGCAGCTGATCTACGAAGTGCACGATCCGGCCAACTACATCACGCCCGACGTGACGCTGGATTTTTCCGGCGTGAGCCTGCGCCAGGACGGCGCGGACCGGGTCGAAGTCATGGGCGTGCGCGGCAAGCCGGCGCCCGAGCGCCTCAAGGCCACGGTCTGTTTCGAAGGCGGCTGGCTGGGTGAGGGCGAGATTTCGGTGGCCGGGCCGAACTGCCTGGCGCGCGCGAAAAGCATCGCAGAGGTGCTGCTCGAACGCCTGCGCCGGCGCAAGCTGAAAGTGCAGTCGCGCGTCGATCTCATCGGCGTCGCCAGCGTGCACGACGACGACAGCGGCACGCTGTGGCGCAGCTATAGCGGCCCGGAGCCCGCCGACATCCGCGTGCGCCTCGCGGTCGCGGGGTCGGCGCACGACGACGTCGATCAGGCGGCGCGCGAAGTGCTCGCGCTGCTGTGCTGCGGGCCGGCCGGCTCGGGTGGCGCGCGCTGGCGCACGACGCAGCGCATCCGCACCCAGTCCTACCTGGTGCCGCGCGCGAGCGTGCACCCGCGCGTGAGCGTGAAACCGGCCGGAGATTGGCTCTGATGGCCGATCTCGACGATTTGGTCACGGTGCCGCTGCACGCGGTTGCGCACGGGCGCGCCGGCGACAAGGGCAACCGGCTCAACATCAGCGTGATTCCGTACGAGGCCGAGGCTTACGCGCTGCTCGCGGCGCAGCTCACGCCCGCGCGCGTGCTCGCGCTGTTCGCCCACCGGCGCGCGGCGAAAGTCACCCGCTATGATTTGCCGCTGTTGCACGCGTTCAACTTCGTCATCGACGACGTGCTCGAGGGCGGGGTCAACGGCAGCCTCAACCTCGACGGCCACGGCAAGACCAACTCCTTCCGCCTGTTGAGCCTGCCGGTGGAGATGCCGCGGCGCCTGCTGCGCGCGCCGCAGCGCATTGGCGCGGACGGCCAGGCGTGAGCTTGAGACCCATCCCGGTCAGGGTCTGGGCCGGGCCCTGCGTGAAACGCGGTCCCCGATGCAGCTGATCTGGCCCGAGGAGGCAGCAACGCCGCCGAATGCCGACGCCGCCCGCCTGGTCCAGGCGCGATCGAACATCTGCCTCGATTTCCACGGCGATCTGCGCAGGGCGCAACTCGTGGTGTTCTCCGACGGCAACCACCACATGGCCCTGGCCGAGGCGCTGGCGCTGTTCCGCGCGCGGCAGCCCGGGCTTGTGGACATTTTCTACGCGACCACGCCGCCGCGCGTGATCGTGCAAGCGCTCAAGTCGGGCGAGCTGCGCCTGGGCAATCTGGCTCTGTCGGCGGCGCCGCACGTATTCATCAGCCCCCTCGCGGTGCTGGAGCCTTTGCGCGAGGAAGGATACCTGCGCGAATTGCGGCCTTTCGCCAGCGGTCGCGGCAGCGTGATGCTGGTGCGCAAAGGCAATCCCTTGCGCATCGTCGACGCCGCCGACCTGGCGCGTGCCGGCCTGCGCATCTTCCTTTCCAACCCGGTGACGGAAAGGGTGAGCTACGAAGCCTATGCGGCCGCCTTACGCGGCGTCGCCGCGGCGCGCGGCCTCGATTTCAGCTTTCTGGATGCGGCGCCCGGCGCTTCAGCGCGCGTGGTGCATGGCGAGTGCATTCACCACCGCGAAGCGCCGCAGTGCCTGGCCGATGGCAGGGCCGACGTCGCCATCGTGTTCTACCACCTCGCCTTGCGCTATGTCCGCATATTCCCCGAGTTGTTCGAGATGGTCGCTTTCGCGACCGGAGGCGAGCCGGCTGCGCCCGCGAGCAGCGTGCACCTCGCGCTCGTCGGCGACGGCGGGCAATGGGGCGCCCGCCTGGCCGCATTCCTGCTGGGCGAGGAAGTCGCCGCGGTGTACCGGCACCACGGCCTGGTTCCCGCGGCCTAGCGCCTGCGCGCGGCGATCGCTATTTCTTGAACTCGATGAACATCGCCGAAGTCCAGACCTTGGCGTCATCGGTCTGGCGGCCGTAGAGATAGACCGGCCGGAAGCCCTGCGGGCCGTTGCGCGGCTCGATGTCCAGTGTGCCGCTGATCTCGCGCGGCGTCGGTGTTTCGGCGATGCGCTCGATGGCAAGGAACAATTCGCAGCCGCCTAGCTCGCGGCGCAGCCTGCCGCTGCTTGCCAGGAGTTCCGCGCCGCTGATTTCCCAGTCGAACGTGGGGCAGTGCACAAACGGATTGCCCGCGGTGGGGTCGCCCACCTTGACATAGCTGTCGATGCGTCCGGCGACGCGGATGCGGCAGCGCGCGAGCTTGCTGACGTCGATCACGACCGAATCGGAATCGCCGTAGGTGTCGGTGCGGAAACCGATGTCGGTCGGCCCGGCGCGCCAGCAGGATTCTTCCGGATGCTCGAAGCCGCCGCCGGCGAATGCATTGATGGTGCCGTTGACGATGCTGATGGTGCCGCGCCATTCGGCCCAGCGATAGCGGTCCGGAATGCGCGCGCCGCCCCAGCGGATGCGGATCTTGCGTTCGCAGAATCCTGTCTCCTGCTGGATGTCGCGGTGCCAGATCATGCCGCTGTGGTCGTAAGCGGCGATTTCGTCCCAGCCCTGCAGCCCGAGGAAGCGATATTCGATCTTCGCCGCGCCTTTCGCGCTGAATTCGTCGCCCTGGATGTGCTTGCCGCAACGGGTCAGGCCGACGAGGCGCTCGCCCGTGGCAGCGAAAGTATGGCGCGCGCGCAGCGCGCGCCCGACGCTGGCGCGATCGAGCCGGTCGGCAATGATGCCGGTGATGCCGCCCTTGGTGCCGAACACCTGCGTGCCGGGCAAGCCGCCGCCCGGGCGCCCGCGATGCTCGTCGCCGCTCGCCGATGCGCCGAGCTTGTAGCCGCGCGCGATCACGTCCTGATAGAGCCAGCCGAAGTGGCCCCATGCGGACGTGATTTCGATCAGCCGCTCGAGCTCGGGATGGTGCCAGTCCGGGATGTAGCGGCGGCCGCCCACATGCGGCATGATCAGGTGGTTTTCAGGATCGCCGATATAGGCGAGCCACAGCTCCTCTATCGGCCAGCGGCCGAGGTCGACGCCGGTGCCCTTCATGTCCTCGTTCCAGGTGAAGGTGCGGTTGTGCTCGCCTTTGGCGTTGTACGGAAAGTCGGGCTTGCCGTCGCCCAGGAACACGACGTTGTGGTCGCCCCCGGCGGTCGAGCTGCCGCACCATTCCTGCACCGGATAGCAGACGAACTCGCCGTCCTTGTGCAGGGCGTGCATGGTCTTGACGCCGAGCTCCCAGTTGGCATCGGTGATCTGGAAGTCGTTGGCGGTGTAGGCCATGACGTCGAGGCCGGCGATGTCGCGGCCGTAGAGCGTGTTGTAGTCCGGGCTGTTGGTGCCGACGGTGTCATGCGCATGCACGTGCAGGTCGCCGTAGAAAATGCGCGCGCAGGGTGCGTTCTTGTCTACGGTGACGTAGTGCACGGCGCGCACCACGTCCAGCGTGCCGGGCATGCTCGCGCTTACCATCAACTCGCCCGGCGCGCAGGGCAGGTCGTCTATGGCGGCCGTGGCCCAGCCGGCCGGGTCGAACTCGACCGGCCTGCGATAGACCTCGCTGCCGTCGCGCTGCGCCACCACCTCGACGGTGCCGGCAAAGCCGGCGCAGGCATTGCCCCAGCGGTCATGCGCCGACAGGCGCAGCTTGAACGGCGTGTTCGGCCGCACCAGGCGGGGGCCCATGAGGGACAGGTTTTCGACCGGGCCGGGCACGATATCGATCACCACGTCGCCGGGCACTGCGACGAAGCGCGAGGTCCCGAGCGGATCGACGTAGCAGCGGAAGCGGAACTTGTCTTCGACGAAAGTCTGGATGCGCGTGCCGGGGCCGCCGGCGCGCCTGTCGCCGAGCCGAATGACGATGTGATCGCCGGCGTTGAGATAGCCGTCGACGGTATCGACGATGACCGCCTTCTGGAACGGGCGTTCGTGGCCTTTCTGGTCGAAGCGCACCTTGAGCGATTGCACGCTCGCCGGGCTCTGGCCGGCCACGAGCGCGCCGGCGTGGTATTCCGCCGAAACGTAGTTGGCGCCCGAGGGATCGACGGTCTGAAACAGCGCCCAGTCCGAATAGAACTTGAACGTCGCCTTGAACCAGGCGCCGTCGGCGACGCCCGAGGCGCCGATTTCGTAGTCGAGGACGATCTCGGTCCATTGGCCCGCCACCAGCCGGTCGACGTTGCAGCTCACCCGGCCGACGAAAGGCCGGGCCTTGTTGCGCTCGTACAAGCCCGCGGGCGCGACGTAGCTGCCGAGGCGCTTGCGCAGTTCCTTCTCGCTCAACTCGCGCTTCGCCGCCAGTTGGGCGAGGTCGGTCATTTTGTTCACTTGCCTGTCTCCTTGTATGCCACGGATTGAATAAGGTCTCGCCCGGCGCCGCTCAGCCCCCGTGGTGGAACGGCCAGGGCGCGGCCGGATCCCACAGCGGCACGCCGAGGAGCGCGTACCAGGGCGCCATCACGCAGATGCCGTACGCGATCGCGATCAGCACCGACACCCAACCGACCTTGGCGTACTCGGATGCGCTGAAGGTGCCGCTCGAGTAGGCGATCACCGCCGCGGTGATCTGCGTCGGTAGGATGTAGGCGAAGGTGTCCGTGTCGGAAACCAGCATGGTGAAGGCTACCGGGTGCAGGTGCAGCGTCGGCGCCATGGCAAGCAGAACCGGCGCGAGCATGGTGATCGCGGCCACATTGGACAGCATGCCCAGCCTGATCACGTGCGTGCCGGCCATCAGGATGATCAGAACCATCCACCATGGGTGGCCCTCGGCGAGCGGATGGATCCGGTCGGACAGCCAACCGGCGAGGCCGGAATGCGACATCGCCGAGGACAGCGACAGCGCGCCCGCGAGCAGCAGCAGCGTGCCCCAGATGGTGCGCTCCTGCAGTTCCTTCCATTTGAACTTGAACAGCCCCGGCATGAACAGGATTGCCATGCCGATCAGCGCGGCATTGTGTGCCGCCACCTTGTGCAATTGCTCGGTCATCCAGGCGAGGGCGATCAGGCCGAACACTATGAGTATCAGCCACTCGCTTTGCGAGGTCTTCGGCAGTTCGCGGTGCTGCTGTTGCACCGCGGCGAAACCTCCCGAAATCGTGACCTGGCGCGTGCGGAAGTAATACTGCACCCACCACTGGGTGAGTACGAACATGCCCAGGTAGGGCCACTGCAGGATGAACCAGTCGACGTAGGAGACGCGCAGGTTAAGCTGTTTTTCGAACAGGCCGACCAGCACCAGATTGGGCAGGTGCGCAGTCATGATGCACATGCCGCTGATCATCGAGCCGTACACCAGCGTCTGTATCACGATCGCCTTCTTGCCGTTCTTCTCCGCTTCGCTTTCGCCGAAGAAATTGGTGATGCCGTTGATCACGGGCAGCAAGGTCGCCGCCCTGGCATTGGCGGCGGGGATGATGAAGGACAGCACAAGATTGACCGCGAACATCGCCCAGATCACGCCATTGACCGTCTTTACCTTCATCGAGTGCAGCAGCGACAGCGCAATGCGGCGATCGAGCCCCGCGGCCTGCATGATGGCGGCAAAAATGAACGCCGCCAGGCACAGGAACACCACCGGCGTGGTGAATCCGCTGGCCGCGTTGGGAAAGGGCTTGGCCGCGCCGCTCATCAACAGCAGCATCGGAATCAGCAGGCCGGAAATGCCGACCGGGATCGCTTCGAATATCCACATGGTGCAGGCCCAAACCATGACCGCAAGCGTCGCCTTGCCCGCGGGCGCGAGGCCGGCCGGGGCAGGCATCCCGTACAGGATGGCGAAGAAGAACGCCCACGCAAGGACGAAGCCGAGCGCGGCCTTGCGCGGGTTCAGTCCCGTGGCGACGATGTTGGTGCGGAATTGCTCGAAAAATCCTCCGCCGCTGGCCACTGCGCCAAGGTGCGCGGCAAGTTCGGCCTGCTGTCTCAGTTCGCTCATCGGTTCCTCCCCCTGTGTGCGCTGCGGATACCATGCCGTCTTGATTTGTTTTTTGAGCCTGCAGCTTTACTCTGCCGCCATGGCTCGGCTACCATTCCAGCAGATTTCACATTTCCTTGTCTGTCAGCCAGCCGACATCGCCTCAATGAATCGTAAAGTCGTCACGATTTCTGCCGCGCCGCAGCAAACTGCGGCGGAAGGCGTGCCAGCGGCGTCGACGCTGGTGGCGCCTTCCAATTTTCTGGCGCAGCTCGACGCCGCCGACGCCGCAGGCCTGCAGGCGATCGCGATTGTTCACCATTTCGACAAGGGCGACCTGGTGTTTCGCTCCGGCGCGCCGGGCAACAACGTCTATTTCCTGCGCAGCGGCAAGATCAAGATTCACCAGCTCTCGCCGCTCGGGCGCGAGGTGATCCTCTGGTTCTGCTTTCCGGGAGAGATTTTCGGACTGGCCGAGGTCGCCCGCGGCGGCGGGCGAGCGGTCAACGCGCAGGCCTGCGAGGCATCCGAGGTGCTGGCGGTGTCGCAGGAAAAGTTTACCGAGTTTCTGGACCATCATCCGCAGGTCGCGAGGGTAAGCCTGCAGGTACTCTCGTCACGCCTGCGCGTGCTCGGGGAGATGTTCGTGAACCTGGTCGCAGATGACGTCAACACGCGCATCGGCAAACTGATACTGCGTCTAAGCGCGCGCTACGGCACGCGTGTCGGCAAGGAAATTTTCCTGAATATTCCGCTGACCCATCAGGAGATTGCCGACATGGTGGGTACCTCGCGCCAGACGGTGACCAGCGCGCTCGGCGCGCTGAAGCGCCAGGGCGTGCTCAGCATCGACAACCGTCGCATCCATATAGAGAGCGAAGAGCTGCTGAACGAGCTTGCGCGCGACGGCGCGGGGAAGTGAAGCCCGGGCATGGCGCCGAGGACGGCGCGTCTGGCCGCCTCAATCCATACGGCCGCGGCAAGACGAATTCGTTTGCTCGCCCGGACGCTGGACCAGTCGCGGCGGTGCCCTGCGTGCGCCGCGCTGAAGCTGCCCCAGTTCAGCTGCGCAGCGGCGCGGCCATGGAAGCGCGGTCCGCGCGCGGCGCGCGCGCCGAAGCGCGCTCGCCGGCGAGCACATAGGCCGGATCGAGCGAGCGTATCGGGATGCCGAGGTCGGTGGGAATGCGCCCGGCCAGCTGCAGCATGAGATAACGCCCGCAGCAGACGCGCAGGAAGGACGCAAAATTGTCGACTGTGCCGTGCGCCTCGGCGAGCTCGTCGTGCAGCCTGGTGATGATCTGGTTCAGGCTCATGCCGTCGCGTTTGGCAATTTCCTCCAGCACGCGCCAGTAGAGCGTCTCCAGCCGTATGCTGGTCGCGACGCCATGCAGTCTGAGCGAGCGCGCTTTCGACTGCCACAGCTGCGGGTCTGCATTGATGAATATCTGGCACATGGCGGGGTCTCCTCGCTGTCGGACCGTGGGCCAGGGCGGCCCACGATCCCGTTTATAGCACAAGGGCAGGGCGCCCTCGTTTGCCTACAGACCGTCAGAGCGTGATCCTGGTTCCCAGCAGCTGCAGGAACTGTGCGATCCACGCCGGATGCGCCGGCCAGGCCGGGGCGGAAACCAGGTTGCCCTCGGTCACGGCGCCGTCGATGGCGATGTCGGCGTAGCTGCCGCCGGCCACCTCGACTTCGGCGCGGCAGGCAGGATAAGCCGAGCACTTGCGCCCTTTGAGCACGCCCGCGCCGGCCAGGATCTGCGCTCCGTGGCAGATCGCCGCCACCGGTTTGCCCGCTGTGAAGAAATGCCGCACGATTTCGAGCACGCGGGCATTGAGGCGCAGATACTCCGGCGCGCGTCCGCCGGGGATGACCAGGGCGTCGTAGCTTTCGGCCTTGACCTCGGCGAAAGTCGCATTGAGCGCGAAGTTGTGGCCGCGTTTCTCGGAATAGGTCTGCTGGCCTTCGAAATCGTGAATCGCGGTGGCGACGGACTCGCCCGACTTCTTGTCCGGGCATACCGCGTGGACGGTGTGGCCGACGGCGAGCAGGGCCTGGAACGGCACCATGATTTCGTAGTCCTCGCCGAAATCGCCGACGAGCATGAGTATGCGTTTTGCTGCCATGGGAACCTCCTCCTGTGTTTGAACGGTCGCGCGCTCAGGCGCTTGCGTCAAGCGCGGCGCGCAATCAGGATTGTGCGACCGGCGACGGGGAGGCGGGTGGTAATCGGTTACCGCGCTGGCGTGCGGCTGGCCCGGCTAGGCGACCACCGAATACGCGCCGGCGTGGTCCCTGAGCCAGCGCTGCGACCGGCCGCTCTCCCGCTGCCGCGGATGGAAGTTGCGCCGCAGGTAGGCGAACCAGGGCTTGAGCGTGGCGCGCGCAAGGCCGCGCCGGCCGAAGAGCCAGCGCGCCGCGCTCGCCCAGCTGCGCCAGCGCCACAACTCGCCCTCGCGCTTCAGGTTGTCCACGGTCTGGCGCAGCGTGTCGCCGAGGAAAATCAGGGTGACGCGGCGAAACCAGCTGATGCGCCAGGCATGGCTGCCGCCGAGCGCCTGATACACGTCGAAGGCGGTACTCCGGTGCTCCGCTTCTTCCGCACTATGCCACTGCCACAGGGTGGCGAGGCGGGGCTCGGTATCGGCGAACAACTCGGGCGTGCCCAATATCCATTCGGCGAGTATGGCGGTGAAGTGCTCATTGGCCGCGGTGATGGCGAGCGCATGGCGCGGGTCGAAGCCCTCGAGCAAGGCGAGGCGCGCCTTTGCGCGCAGCTCCCAGGCGTTGACCAGGCCCTGCTGCGCCAGCTGCGCGTTGAACAGGCTGTGGATGCGCCGGTGCGTCGCCTCCTGGCCGACGAAGCCCTTTACTTCGTCCCGAAACTTTTCCTGTTGCGCGGGCGGCAGGGCCTTGAATCCGTCTTTCACCGCGTCGATGAAGAACTGCTCGCCGACGGGAAAGCTCATCGACAGCGCGTTGAACAGCGCGCTGAGGAAGGCGTCGCCGCCGCACCAGCGGCGCTCGAACGGCGTCTCGAGCTCGATCAGCAGGCGCCGGACCGCGAGCCCGCTCATCGGCGGTCCGCGCTCAAGCCGCCTGCGCCGACATCATGCGCACGAGGCGCGAAGCGATGATCGCCTCGGCCTCGGCGACGATGCGCGCAACCAGCTCGGCGCAGGTCGGGATGTCGTGGATCAGGCCCTGGATCATGCCGGCGGACCAGACGCCGAAATCCGGATCCCCCTCTTCGTAAACCTTCCTGCCGCGTGCCCCGGCGACCAGGTGCCGGATGTCGTCGATGGTGGCGCCGCCTTTCTTCTCCACGGCGAGCACTTCCTGGCTCACCGCGTTGCGGGCCACGCGCGCGGTGTTGTGCAAGGTGCGAAAGATCAGATCGGTGGAGCGTTCGTCGTTGGCGACGAGCTGTTCCTTGATGCGCTGGTGGATCGGCGCTTCCACCGTGGCCATGAAGCGCGTGCCCATGTTGATGCCCTCGGCGCCGAGCGCGAGCGCGGCGGCGAGCCCGCGCCCGTCGCCGAAGCCGCCCGAGGCGATCATCGGGATGCTCACCTTGTCCGCCGCCGCGGGGATCAGGATCAGGCCCGGGATGTCGTCCTCGCCCGGATGGCCGGCGCATTCGAAACCGTCGATGGAAATCGCGTCGGCGCCGATCTTCTCCGCCTTGACCGCATGGCGCACGGCGGTGCACTTGTGGATCACCTTGATGCCGTGCTTCTTCAGTTCGGCGATGTGCTCCTGCGGGTTGTAGCCCGCGGTCTCCACGATCTTGATGCCGGAGTCGATGATCGCCTGGCGGTATTCGGCGTAGGGCGGGGGCTTGAGCGCGGGCAGGATGGTCAGGTTGACGCCGAAAGGCTTGTCGGTCAGGTCGCGGCAGCGCGCGATCTCCTTCGTCAGGTCTTGCGGCGTGGGCTGGGTCAGCGCGGTGATGAAGCCGAGCGCACCCGCGTTGGCCACCGCCGACACCAGTTGCGCGCGCCCCACCCACTGCATGCCGCCCTGCACGATCGGGTGCTCTACGCCGAACAATTCCGTGAACCTGGTGCGCAACATCCCGCTCTCCCGATTGAAATGGCTGTGCCGGGGATTTTACCAGCTCGACGCAGGCACCCGCGTGCGTTTCACATTGTCATGCCTGGTCGGTTATGATGCCTGCACCGCTGGCGCAGCAAGGCTGGGCAATGGCAACGGGCCGCAACGGTTTCACGCTGATGGAAATGATGGTGGTCATCGCGATCATCGGCATACTCGCCTTGATCGCGGCGCCCAGCTACATGGATCAGATGATCCGAAAGCAGATCGTCGATGCCGTGCCCCTGGCCGACATCGCCAAGGCGCCGGTCGCGGCCTCGTGGGCGCTGGCGCACGCCTTGCCTCGCGACAACGCCGGCGCTGGTTTGCCGGCCGCCGACAAGATCGTCAACAATTTCATCAGCTCGGTGTCGGTCGAAGACGGCGCCATTCAGATCGTCTTCGGCAACAGCGTCAACTCCACCATCAAGGGCAAGATACTCAGCATCCGGCCGGCGGTGGTGGAGGATGCCCCCATCGTCCCGGTCGCCTGGGTCTGCGGCAATGCCGCAGTGCCCGACAAAATGACCGCCAAGGGACAAAACAAGACCAATGTTTCCGCGGCCTACCTGCCGCTCAACTGCCGCGCGCCCGGCAAGTAGGACGGGTCGATGAGCGCGTTGTTACAGGTCGAAGGTCTGCGCGTGGACATCCCCACGCCGATGGGCATGCTGCATGCGGTGCGCGGCGTGGACCTCGCGCTCGATGCTGGCGAAACCCTGTGCCTGGTGGGCGAATCCGGCTGCGGCAAGTCGCTGTCCGCGCTGGCGCTGATGGGCCTGCTGCCGCGCGCAGCGCGGCGCAGCGCGCTGCACTTCAGCCTCGCCGGCGAGGACCTGCAGCGCGCGAGCGAGGCGCGCATGGCCGATCTGCGCGGCAATCGCATGGCGATGATCTTCCAGGAGCCGATGACCTCGCTCAACCCGTCCTGGTCGATCGGCAACCAGCTCGAGGAAGGCTGGCTGCGCCATCGCGGCGGACCCCGGGCGGCGGCGCGCGAACGCGCGCTGCACCTGCTCGAGCGCGTCGGCATCACCGGCGCCGCGCACCGCCTCGGGCAATACCCGCATCAGCTCTCCGGCGGCCTGCGCCAGCGCGTGATGATTGCGATGGCGCTGATGTGCGCGCCGGCGCTGATGATCGCGGACGAGCCGACCACCGCGCTCGACGTCACGGTGCAGGCGCAGATCCTGCACCTGCTGAAGGAGCTGCAGCGCGAATTCGGCATGGGCCTGATCCTGATCACCCACGACCTGGGCATCGTCGCGCGCGTGGCCGACCGCGTCGCGGTGATGTACGCGGGAGAGATCGTTGAGCAGGCGCCGGTGGCGCAGCTGTTCCGCCGGCCCACGCATCCGTATACCCGCGGCCTGCTCGAGTGCATTCCGGTGCCGGGGCGCCTCGCCCCGGGCGCGCGCCTGGGGACCATACCCGGCGTGGTCAGCCCGCCCATAGGCGCGCTCGCCGGCTGCCAGTTCCGCAATCGCTGCGGCCAAGCCGAGGACATCTGCGCGACCCACAGCTTCGAGCTGCGTGTGCTCGGCGGCGGCCAGCAGCTGCGTTGTCGCTTGGAGGAAACCGCGTGATGCGAGCCGTCTTCCCGTGAGCGACGCGCTGCTCGAACTGGTGGATGTGCGCAGGCAGTTCGCGGTGAGCGCGGGCATGTTCCGCGGCTCGCGCACGCTGCATGCGGTCAACGGCGTGTCGCTGGCGCTGCGCCGCGGCGAGGTGCTCGGGCTGGTAGGCGAATCCGGCTGCGGCAAATCGACGCTGGGGCGCATGCTGCTCGGGCTGATGCCGGCGAGCGCTGGGGAGATCCGCCTCGAGGGCCGGCCGATCGCCGCGTTCGGCGCGCGCGAGCTTGCGCGGCGGGTGCAGCCGATCTTCCAGGATCCGTACTCCTCGCTCAATCCGCGCAAGACCGTGGGCGCGATCGTCGGCCTGCCGCTGGCGGTGCACGGCGTCGAAGCCGACGGCCGCGCGCTGCGCAGGCGCGTGCAGGAAACGATGGAGCGCGTCGGCTTGCCGGCGCGTTTTTTCCACAGCTATCCGAACCAGCTCTCCGGCGGCCAGCGCCAGCGCGTCGCGATCGCGCGCGCGCTGGTGATGCGCCCGGAAATCCTGATCTGCGATGAGCCCACCTCGGCCCTGGACGTCTCGGTGCAATCGCAGATCCTGAACCTGCTCGAGGACACGCGGCGCGAATTCAATCTGACCTACCTGCTGATCAGCCACAATCTCGCAGTGGTGGAGCACATTGCGACGCGCGTCGCGGTAATGTACCTCGGGCGCATCGTCGAGCAGGCCGACACCGCGGGCCTGTTCCGCACGCCGCGCCATCCGTACACGCGCGCGCTGCTCGCCTCGGTGCTCACGCCCGAGCCCGGGCTGGGCGTGCCGGACACGCACCTGGGCGTGAGCTATCCGAATCCGATAGACCCGCCGCCGGGCTGCACTTTTCATCCGCGCTGCGCCGAGGCGATGCCGACCTGCCGCGAGCGCGCGCCGGCGCCGCTCGCCGACGCGCGCGGCCGCGTCGAATGCCATCTCTACGCCAATGCGGTAAAGTAGATGCACAAAAACAGAATCATCAATTCACGGAGGACTTCCACCATGCCCAGCTATCGCAGTAGTGTCCTACGCGCCACCCTGCTCGCGGCCGCCATCGCCTTCACCCTGCCTGCCGAAGCCGGCAAGCGCGACAATTCGGTCAAGTGGGCGGCCAACCAGGTGCCGGAGAGCCTGGATGCCTATTTCAACAATGTGCGCATCGGCGTGATCCTCGCGCACCACATCTGGGACAACCTTGTCTACCGCGACCCGAAGACCAATGAATACAAGCCTTCGCTCGCGACAGCCTGGCGCTGGATCGACGACAAGACGCTGGAATTCGATCTGCGCAAGGGCGTCAAATTCCACAACGGCGAGGATTTCGATGCGGACGACGTGGTGTACACGCTCAACTTCGTGTCCAAGCCCGAAAACAAGTCGACGACGCAGCAGAACGTCAACTGGATCGCCTCGGCGGAGAAGATCGAGCAGTACAAGGTGCGCATCCACCTGAAGAAGCCCTTCCCCGCGGCGCTGGAATACCTCGCCGGCCCGGTGGTGATCTACCCGGGCGAGTACTACGCCAAGGTCGGTCCCAAGGGCATGAGCGAGAAGCCGGTCGGCTCCGGTCCCTATATGGTGGTCGAGGCCCAGCCGGGGCGCCTGGTGCGCATGAAGCGCAACCCGAATTATTTCAAAGACAGCCCGCAACCCCAGCCCAAGATCGAGACGCTGGAACTGCGCCTCGTGCCGGACCAGAATACCCAGACCGCCGAATTGATGGCCGGCGGGCTGGACTGGATATTCAACGTTCCGCCGGACCAGGCGCAGCAGCTGAAGACCGTGCCGACGCTGCAGGTCAAGGCGGGCGAAACCATGCGCATCGTGTTCCTGACCATGGCCTCGAGCGAGCAGACGCCGACGCCCATGCTCAAGGACATACGCGTGCGCAAGGCGATCAGCCATGCGATCAACCGCGAGGCCATGCTCAAGACCGTGGTCGGCGAATCGGCGCGGGTGATCAATACCATGTGCTTTCCGGCGCAGTTCGGCTGCACCGACGAGGGCGCGCCGCGTTACAACTACGATCCGGCGAAAGCCAAGGCGCTGCTGAAGGAAGCCGGCTATCCCAACGGCTTCGACATCGATCTCTATGCCTACCGCGAGCGTCCGCAGACCGAGGCGATGATCGGCTACCTGCGCGCAGTCGGCATCCGCGCGAACCTGCGCTTCATGCAGTACGCGGCGATGCGCGACGCGCTGCGCGAGCACAAGGCCGGGTTTGCGCACCAGACCTGGGGCTCGTTCTCGGTCAACGACGTATCCGCGATGACGCCGGTGTACTTCAAGTACCTCGCCGACGACGTCACGCGCGACCCGCAGGTGCGCGACCTGCTCGAGGCCGGCGACACCTCGGTCAAGCCCGAAGTGCGCAAGGTCGCCTACAAGAACGCACTCAAGCGCATCGCCGAGCAGGCCTACGCGCTGCCGATGTATTCGCTGCCGGTCTACTATGCGTACGCCAAGGATCTGCAGTTCCAGCCTTACCCGGACGAGATCCCGCGCTTCTGGGAATATCGCTGGAAGTGAAGCCGGACGCGAGAGTCGGCTAGCGTGCCATGCTGCAATACGCGCTGAAGCGGGCGGTGCTGGCGCTGCTGGTCGCGCTCACCGTCTCGCTGCTGTGCTTCCTGCTGGTGAACCTCTCGACCGACGTGGCCACGGCCATGGCGGGCGAGGGCGCCACCGCCGAGACCATCGATTCGATCCGCCACCAGTACGGCCTCGACCGGCCGCTGGCGGTGCAGTATTTCGAATGGCTGGGGCGCGCGGCGACGGGCAACTTCGGCGATTCGCTCTACTTCCGCACGCCGGTGGCGGCGCTGGTGGCCGAGCGCATGCCCACCACCATGATCCTCGGCGGCGCCGCGCTCGGCTTCGCGCTGCTGCTGTCGATTCCGCTGGGCGTGATCGCGGCGCTCAAGCCCAACAGCTGGGTCGACCGGCTCACGCTGACCATCGCCGTCGTCGGCCAGGCGATGCCGACCTTCTGGTTCGCGCTGTTGCTGATGTTCGTGTTTGGCGTCACGCTGAAGATGCTGCCGATTTCCGGCGGCGACACCTGGCAGCATTTCATCCTGCCGTCGATCGCGCTCGGCTATTACGCGACGCCCGCGATCATGCGGCTCACGCGCTCCGGCATGCTCGAAGTGCTGGAGTCCGACTACATCCGCACCGCGCGCGCCAAGGGCCTGAAGAGCGCGAGCGTGCTGTTCAAGCATGCGCTGCGCAATGCGGTGGCGCCGGTGGTCGCGCTCGCCGCGGTGCAGCTCGGCTTCCTGCTCGGCGGCTCGGTGGTGATCGAGACCATATTCGCGCTCAACGGCCTGGGCTATCTCGCCTGGGAGGCGATCGGCCACAATGATTTTCCGGTGGTGCAGGCGGTGGTGCTGCTGATATCCATCGTATACATCGCGCTGATGCTGCTCGCGGACGTGGCCAATGCCTGGCTCGATCCGCGCATACGCATCGGGTGACGAGATGGGCGCGCTTCCAGTAGTTGTCATTCCGAGCAGCGCGAGGAATCTGCTTTTCGGATTCCTCGATCGGGAAGAAGCAGATTCCTCGGCGTGCCGCCTCGGAATGACAAATTTGCACGAATGGGGCTGTCCATGAGCAATCATGCGGCGACCTTCGAGGCGACGGCCGCGGAGTCCTTCGCCGGCCCCTCGCCGGGCGAGCTGCTGCGCCGGCGCATACGCGGGCACGCCGGCCTGCTGATCGGCGCGGGCGTGCTCGCGCTGATCGCGCTGATGGCGCTGGCCGCGCCCTGGCTCGCGCCGCAGGACCCTTACGCGCAGGACCTCGCCAGCCGCCTGATTCCGCCGATCTGGCACGACCGGGGCAGCTGGACGCATCCGCTCGGCACCGACATGCTCGGGCGCGATTACCTGTCGCGCGCGATCTACGGCTCGCGCATTTCGCTGCTGATCGGCTTCTCGGTGATGTTCATATCCGGGCTGATCGGCACCGTGCTCGGCATTGCCGCGGGCTATTTCGGCGGACGCACCGACCTCGTCGTCACCTACCTGATCACCGTGCGCCTGTCGCTGCCGGTGATCCTGGTCGCGCTGACCACGGTGGCGCTCGCAGGCAGCTCGCTCGCGACGGTGATCCTGGTGCTGGGCCTGCTTAAGTGGGAACGCTATGCGGTGGTGCTCAGGAGCGCGACGCAGCAGGTGCGCAATCTCGACTACGTCACTGCGGCGCGCGCGATCGGCTGCCCGACCTGGCGCATCATCGCGGGCGAGGTGCTGCCCAACGTCTCCAGTCACCTGATCGTGGTGGCCACGCTGGAGATGGGCAGCGCGATCCTGCTCGAGGCGGCGCTGTCCTTCCTCGGCCTCGGGGTGCAGCCGCCCGCGCCCTCCTGGGGCCTGATGATTTCGGAGGCGAAGGGCTATATGTTCTTCAGCCCCTGGCTGATCACCATCCCGGGCCTGGCGCTGTTTTCGCTGGTGCTTGCGATCAACCTGCTCGGCGACGGCGTGCGCGACGTGACCGCGCCCGAGGGACGCAGCTGAACATTCTTACTTTGGGAGAGATGGGATGAGCCGTGCCGAAGCCATTCGCGCGAGCGAGCGCTATTTCGACGAGGGCGGCTTTTTCGCCGAGCTGGCGCAGCGCGTCGCGGTCAAGACCGAAAGCCAGAATCCGGCGCGCCGCGCCGAGCTCGCCGCCTATCTGGAGCAGGTGATGCAGCCCTACCTGGAGCAGCTCGGCTTTGCCTGCAGCGTGCACGCCAATCCGTCGGAGAAGGGCGGGCCGTTCCTGCTCGCGGAGCGCATCGAGGACGCGGCGCTGACCACGGTCTTCAGCTATGGCCACGGCGATGTGATCCGCGGCCAGGAGGAGCAGTGGCGCACCGGGCTGGATCCGTGGGTGCTCAAGCGCGAGGGCGAGCGGCTCTACGGCCGCGGCAGCGCCGACAACAAGGGGCAGCACACCATCAACCTCGCGGCGCTGGCCGCGGTGCTGAAGGCGCGCGGTCGCCTCGGCTTCAACGTGAAGCTGCTGATCGAGACCGGCGAGGAAACCGGCTCGCCCGGCCTGAAACAGTTCTGCACGCAGAACAAGGCGCGCCTGGCCGCCGACGTTCTGATCGCCTCCGATGGCCCGCGCCTGCAGCCGGAGCGGCCGACCCTGTTCCTCGGCACCCGCGGCGCGCTCAATTTCGACCTCTCCGTGGACCTGCGCGCCGGCGGTCACCACTCGGGCAACTGGGGCGGACTGCTGATGAACCCGGGCATCGTGCTCGCGCATGCGCTGGCGTCGATCACCGACGCCAAGGGCGTAATCTGCGTGCCCGAATGGCGGCCGGATTCACTCACCAGCGCGGTGCGCGCCGCGCTCGCCGGCCTGGTGATCGACGGCGGCGCGGACGGGCCGCAGATCGATGCGCACTGGGGCGAGCCCGGGCTGACGCCGGCCGAGCGCGTGTTCGGCTGGTGCAGCTTCGAGGTGCTCGCCTTCGTCACCGGCAATCCGGACAAGCCGGTGAACGCGATCCCGCCGCGCGCGAGCGCGCACTGCCAGCTGCGCTACGTGGTCGGCGTGGACGCGGCCGACATCCTGCCGGCGCTGCGCCGGCACCTGGACCGCAACGGCTTCGGCATGGTGCAGCTGGCGCCCGCGCGCGACGGCTTTTTCGCGGCGACACGCCTCGCGCCGGATCATCCCTGGGTCGAATGGACGGCGGCCTCGATCGATCGCACCACCGGGAAGAAGCCGGCGATCCTGCCCAACCTCGGCGGCTCGCTGCCGAACGATGTATTTGCCGAGGTGCTCGGGCTGCCGACGGTGTGGATCCCGCATTCCTACGCGTCCTGCTCCCAGCACGCGCCGAACGAGCACCTGCTCGCGCCGGTGGTGCGCGAGGCGCTCGCGCTCATGACCGGCATCTTCTGGGACCTCGGGGAAGGCGGAACCCCGGCGCGCGCGGCCTGAAACCAAGCGGCGCCCGGCCGGTCTCCAACTGGCGGGGCGTGTATGATTGCGGTCTGACAATATTGCGCAATAGTATCGACCGGACTGCAATCCCCCTTACCCTGTCCTTGGAGCAGAACAGCATGAATTCGCAAAACCGAAAGGGCGGCCGCCGCGCATCGTGCGCGGGCATTGCCGCTGCGCTCGCGCTGTCGCTGGCCGCCTGCGGCGACAAGACCGAGAGCGAGGCCAAGAACGCCACCGCGAAAATCGAGAACGCGGCCGAGGCGGCAGTGCAGAAGGCGAAACAGGCGGCAGCCGCGGCGGCGCAGAGAAAGGTTGCGGAAGACCGGCGCCGTGCCGAGGCGGCGAGCAAGGCCGCGGAAGAGGCGGCGGCCGCCGATCGCGAACTGGCCGGCAAGGTGAAGGCGGCGCTGCTGGCGACGCCGGACCTGAAGGACCTCGGGATAGATGTGCGCTCCAGCAATGGCGACGTCACGCTGTTCGGGGCCGCCGACAGCAACCTGCAGCGGCGCAAGGCGGAGCGCGTCGCAGCCGGCGTGCCGGGCGTGCGCTCGGTCAAGGACGAATTGAAGATCGTGAAAGGCTCGTAACGGCGCATTGCGATGGGCCAGAGCACCATAGCGATACTGCATCCGGGCGAAATGGGCGCCGCCATCGGCGCGGGCCTCGCCGCGCAGGGCCATCGCGTCGTCTGGGTCTCCGCCGGCCGCGGCAGCGCAACGCGCCGGCGCGCGGAGGAGAACGGGCTCGAGGACGTGGGAACGCTCGCGCGCGCCGCGCGCGAGGCCGATATCGCATTCTCCGTATGTCCGCCGCATGCGGCACTGGAACTCGCGCATGCGCTCGCCGCCTGCGGCTTCGACGGCACCTACATCGACGCCAATGCGGTGTCGGCCGGGCTGCCCGCCGGTTTCCATCTGGCCGCGGCAGACATCTATCGCCGGCTCGAAGGCTTCAAGGACGCCGCCAAGCCGCCCGCAATGGACGCGGTGAAGGCGGCGCTGCTGCGCAAGGACTGAGCCGCGGCCTCAGCGGCTCAGCGCGAGCCTGATGCCGAAGCCGATCAGGAACAGGCCGGCGAGCTTTTCCAGCGCGCGCGACACGAGCGGATTGGCGCGCAGGCGCTCGGCCAGAAAGTGCGTCAACAGCACCGCGCTCAGCCCGTAGAAGAAAGTCAGGACCGCGATGGTCGCGGCCATGAAGGCGAAGGTCTTCAGGCCTTGGTGGCGCGCCGGGTCGACGAACAAGGGAAAGAACGCCATATAGAACACGATCGCCTTCGGATTGAGCAGGGTGATCATGAGCGCCTGGCGCAGGTAGTGATGCGGCCTGATGTGCAGGATCGGCGCCGCGCCCGGTTTCGCGATGAGCAGCTTGCCGCCGAGCCAGGCCAGATAGGCCGCGCCCAGCCACTGCACCGCGTAAAACGCGGCCGGGTAGGTGCCGAGCAGGGCGGCGACGCCGGCGAGCGCGAGCCACATCAGCACCTGGTCGCCGAGGATCACGCCCAGGGTCGCGGCGAGGCCGCCGCGGATCCCGCCCTTGCCGGTCGAGGTGATCAAAGCCAGATTGCCCGGACCGGGAATCAGCAGAAAGACGAATACTGCGACGACCAGAGCGCCATAGTCGGTAACGCCGAGCATGAACAATTCCTACAGTTGGATGCGGCGAGCTTAGCGCAATTCGTTTCTTGTCGCGCCGGTCCGCGCGCTAGGCGAAGCCGTACCGGGCGAGCGTGGTGCGCCAGGGGCCGGTCGCCAGCTTTTCGAAGCCCTTGGAATTCGGGTGCAGTTCGTTGTCCCAGTCCGTGCGCATGTCGAGGCAGCCGCGGCTGTCCACCAGATGCACCAGGCGCGCGTCATCGTCAAACGGTGCAAAGGTGTCGTGAATGCGGTCGATCAGCAGCTTCACCAGCGCCTGGCGAAAATCGGGGTCATCGCGCACCAGCGCCCGGTCCATCGCAGGCTTGAGCCAGGGGCCGAAGGGCAGCGGCATGCCCGCGAGCTGCGCCGCGCGCCCGTCGGGCGGCGCATAGTCGTAGCAGTGGATGAACACGTGCGGCTGGCGCTCGAGTCCGGCGCTGCTCCAGGCCCAGCGGATGTCGTGGATCATCCTCCCCATCCAGCCGCTCAGCTTGCGCATCAGGCCGTCGAAGCTCGCCGCGTCGAAGCATTGCGCCGGCGCGCCTATGCCGCTGCAAGTGCTTTTCAGCGCGAGCGAATAATCGACCGCGTCGTTGCCGGCGCCGCTGATCAGTACGGCCGAGTAGTAGCGCGCGCTGGCCGGTTTGAGTTCGTTCTGGAACTCCGGTTCGTATTTGCCCTCGACGTAGTCTTCGAGGCGGGCGCCGACATAGCCGAGCGAAAGGATGTTGGCATAGTCGGGTTTGAGCACGCGCTGCGACAGCTGCTGCAGCAGGTTGTAACCCGTCGGCAGCGGATACCAGAACCAGGAATCGCCGACGGCGAGTATCGAAGGATAGGCGCCGGGCTCGATCGGCGACCCGCTTCCGTAGTAGACCGGCATGATGGTTCTCCATCCGCGCAAGCGGCACTTGAGGGCATGATTTTATCCCCGGGAGCGGGACATCTGGCGCTTCGCCGCCGTGTAAGCAAGAAATAGTTTGTAAAACAGTCGCTTATGCGTAGATTCGGGGCGAGTTGTGGCGAAAATCACGGGCTGGACAAAATAGATAGTGCAATGCAACAAAAAATGGTCTATGTTGTCTATGTACAATGGAATAATAGCGAAATATTAATGAGTTAAAGTTGAAAAAGTATTAATGCGGCGCAATATAAGTAGAAATTGGAAGGAAGGGATATGAAACTCGAATCACAGCTGGCGCTACTCTCAAACCCTGGATCGGGCGGCTCCGACAGCGGGAGGTGCAGGCCATGACGTCAAACCTATATCGCGAACAGCGCGGCCCGTATCTGGTCGAGGCGGGCGCCGCGGATCTCGATCGGGGCAAGCACTGGCAGCCGTGGGTCAAGCTGGCGCTGCCGCGCCGCGCCGATGGCGCACCGGCGAGCCGCAGTTTCGACCGCCTGAAGCCGGTATTCGGCACGCGCGCGGCTGCGCTGCGCTACGCGATTGAACTCGGCAGGAGGCTGGCTGACGAGGGCATCGACCTGTTCCCGGCCTCGAGCGATGGCGGGAACGCGCCCTGGCCGCCGCATCCCCTGGCGGGCCGGCGCGGCCGCTACGTCTCGCGCGATCAGCGCGGCAGGAGTGGCAACGGGTCGGTGCGCTCGATGATAGGCATGCTCGCGGGAATCTTCGCGCGCTGATCTGCGCGCCCTGCGGCGGCGCGGACGCCCCCCGGCACTTGCGCAGAGTAGAATCGCGTCCGGTCCCCGCTGCCCGGGGAAGCGCGGAGGCGAGCTCGTGGCCTATTCGGTCAAGGAAATCTTTTATAGCCTGCAAGGCGAAGGCGCGCACAGCGGCCGGCCGGCCGTGTTTCTGCGTTTTGCCGGCTGCAACTTGTGGTCGGGGCGCGAGGCGGATCGCGCGACTGCAGTGTGCCGTTTCTGCGACACGGAATTCGTCGGCACCGACGGCGCTGGCGGCGGCAAGTTCGACAGCGCCGATGCGCTCGCGGCTGCGGTCGCGGCCATGTGGCCTGCGCATGGCGCAGCGTCGCCCGCGCGCGGCGCGGCACAGCGCTTTGTCGTCTGTACCGGCGGCGAGCCGCTGCTGCAGCTCGATGCCGAGCTGATTGCGGCCTTGCACGCGCGCGGCTTCATGCTGGCGGTGGAGACCAACGGCACGCTGGCCGCGCCGGCGGGCGAGCTGTGGCTGACGGTGAGCCCCAAGGCCGGCGCGCCGCTCATCCTTACCCGCGGCGACGAGCTCAAGCTGGTCTATCCGCAGGAAGGTGCCGAACCTGAGCGCTATGCGCAGCTGGATTTTGCGCACTTCTTTCTCCAGCCCATGGATGGCACGGAGAAGGCGCGCAACACGCGCCTCGCGACCGAATACTGCCTCGCGCATCCGCAATGGCGCCTGTCCCTGCAGACCCACAAACTCATAGGAATCCGTTGATGGAAATCTGGAAAGCGTTCACCCTGGAATCTGCGCACCGCCTGCCCAATGTGCCGCCCGGCCACAAGTGCGCGCGCGTGCACGGCCATTCCTTCCGCGTCGAGATCCATCTCAGCGGCAAGGTCGATGCGCAGCTCGGCTGGGTGCAGGACTTCGCCGACGTTTCGGGCGCGTTCGCGCCGCTTTTCGACCAGCTCGACCACCGCTATCTCAACGACGTACCCGGCCTGGAGAACCCGACGAGCGAGCAGCTCGCGCGCTGGATCTGGGTCAAGCTAAAGCCGGCGCTGCCGCTGCTGGCGCAGGTGGTGGTGCACGAGACCTGCACCTGCGGCGCGATCTACCGCGGCGAGGATGCGTAACGGGGCAAGGCCAATGAGTGAGAGGGGAATATGATGTTCGAACTGAACGGCAAGGTCGCGATCGTGACCGGCGGCAATGGCGGCATCGGGCTGGGCATGGCCACCGGACTGGCGCAGGCGGGGGCGGCGCTGCTGATCGCAGGGCGCAATGCCACCAAGAATGCTGCCGCGGTGAAAGCGCTGGAAGCGCTGGGGGCGAAGGCAGCCGCCATGGAGGTGGACGTGACCGATCCGGATGCCTGCCGCGGATTGGTGAAAGCCGCGCTCGCGCAGTTCGGGCGCCTGGACATACTCGTCAACAACGCCGGCACCAACATCCGCAAGCAGCCGCAGGACTACACGCCGGAGGAATGGAAAACGGTGCTCGACACCAACCTGAGCAGCGCGTTTCTGTGCAGCCAGGCCGCCTACCCGGCGATGCTGCAGGCCGGCGCAGGCAAGATCATCAATATCGGCTCGATGATGTCGATATTCGGCGCAGCCTTCACCGGTCCCTACGGCGCGAGCAAGGGCGGCATGGTGCAGCTGAGCAAGTCGCTGGCCTGCGCCTGGGCCAGGGACAATATCCAGGTGAACGCGGTGCTGCCGGGCTGGATCGACACCGATCTGACGCGGCGTGCGCGCGCGGAGGTCCCCGGACTGCACGAGCGTGTGCTCGCCCGCACCCCGGCGGGTCGCTGGGGCAGCCCGGCGGATTTCGCCGGCATCGCGGTGTTCCTGGCCAGCAGCGCATCGGATTTCGTGACTGGCGCGACGTTCACGGTGGACGGCGGATACTCGTCTTTGGGCTAGGGCAGGCGCCGTATATATCCATGCAAGAACAGTTCAAATCATTGCAATAAGTGCATATAACATTGCAATATGTGAATTTAGCACAGCGTATCAATTAGTTACAGAATCACACCCGTCGCGAAGCTGGAGCCCTGCCGGTGAGCACGAATTAGCGCTGGAGCCGGCAATTTGCGCGCGCTAAGCGCGCTTGAAGTGCGGCATCCAGCCGGAATCGTCGTTCCGGCGAACCCCCGGCAAGTCGGGCGATGAGGGAGTAACACGGCGGCTTTTTGGGCCGACGATGGTGCGAACGGCCGATCTACCGGCCCCGTCGATGCAAACCGGCATGCGCAGAAGCGGCTATTGCGTTCGATCGGCGCGAGGCATAGAATTAGAACCATGGTTCAAAGTTTGAATCCTGGTTCGACCAAGACCGCCTCGGAGCGCATGCGCCGCAAGAGCGAGGCGCGGCGCCTGGATATCCTGCGCGCTGCGGCGCGGGTATTTCGCCGCAGCGGCGTCGCCGCCGCCGGCATGCGCGAGATCGCCGAGGAAGCGGACCTGTCGCCGGGCAATCTGTATTACTACTTTGCCGGCAAGGATGAACTGCTGTTCTTCTGCCAGGACCGTACCGTGGACCGCATGCTTGAGGCGGCGGAGGCAGCACGCGCGTCGGACCTGCCGCTCGCGGACCAGCTGCGCAGCGTGATTCGCGCCCACCTGCATTGCACGCTGGACGAGCTCGAAGGGGCGACCGCACACCTCGAAATCGACATGCTGGCCGAAGAACTGCGCCGGCCGCTGATCGAAAAGCGCGACAAGTACGAGCAGGCCGTGCGCGCCCTCATCGCCACGGGCATGGAGCGCGGAGAATTCGCGCCCTGCGACGCCGCGCTGGTGGCGCGCGCGATCCTCGGCGCGCTCAACTGGACTTCGCGCTGGTACCGGCCCGACGGAACGCAAAGCGTCACCGCGATCGCCGACGGACTGGCGGATTACCTGGTGCGGGGAATCGCCGCCGCGCCACAACGCAGGACAGCGCCCGTCAGGGCCGTATCCGGAGGCAGAAAATGAACACCGTGCTGAAAAAGGTCGACCAAGGCAACGCGCACATCAGGCTGCGCGTGAACGGCGAAGAGCTGGAGGTCTCGTTCGCGCCCTACAAGACGCTGCTCGAAGTGCTGCGCGAGGACCTCGACCTCACCGGCACCAAGCACGGCTGCGAGCTGGGCGAGTGCGGCGCGTGCGCGGTCCTCGTCGACGGCGAGCCGCTGCTGTCCTGCCTGAAGCTGGCGGTCGAATGCGACGGCGCATCGGTTGAAACCGTCGAAGGCCTGGCCGAGGGGCCGGAGCTGCATCCGCTGCAGGCGGCGTTCTCCGATCACGGCGGTTCGCAATGCGGCTACTGCACCCCGGGGGTGCTGATGACGGCCAAGGGCCTGCTCGACAAGGAACCCGCTCCCAGCCGCGAACGCATCAAGGAAGCCCTGTCGGGCAATCTGTGCCGCTGCACCGGCTACCAGCAGATCGTCGATTCGGTGGCCGATGCGGCCAGGACCATACGTGAGCGGGGGGCCAAAGCATGAGCACCGCGAAGAAACTCGACGTCATCGGCCACGCTCGGCGCCGCGTTGACGGCCGCGACAAGGTGACCGGCCAGCTGCGCTACGCCGACGACCTGAAGCTGCCGCGCATGCTGCACATGAAGCTGCTGCGCTCCTCCCACCCGCATGCGCTGATCGAGGCCATCGACGTCACGCGCGCGCAGGCCCATGCGGGGGTGCACCTGGTGCTGACCGGCAAGGATTTTCCTGTGCCTTTCGGCATCATGCCGGTGGCGCAGGACGAATATCCGCTCGCGCCCGAGCATGTGCGCTATGTCGGCGATCCGGTGGCCGCGGTGGTGGCGCGGGACGAGAAGACCGCCGAGGAGGCGCTGGCGCTGATCGAAGTGAAGTACAAGTCGCTGCCGACCATCGCGACGCCCGAGGAGGCGCTGGCGCAGCCGGAGGCGCGCATCCACGACTACACCGATGTGGGCAATATCCATCGCAACCAGGCGTTCGAGTTCGGCGACGTGGGCGAGGCGCTGGAGCGGGCGGACCACATATTCGAGGACATCTTCTTCTACGAGGGCGACAACCACCTGGCGATGGAGCAGCATGCATCGCTCGCGAAAAACGAGGGCGACGGCAAGCTGACGCTGTGGACCAGCACGCAGGATCCGCATTACCTGCACCGGCAACTCGCGCGCGTGCTGCAGATGTCGGCCGCGCATATCCGCGTCATCGCCTGCGACAACGGCGGCGGCTTCGGCGGCAAGTGCGATCCCGCGGGCCACGAATTCGTGGTGTCCAAGGCAGCGCTGATGCTCGGCCGGCCGGTGAAAATCTGCCTCACGCGCGAAGAGGTGTTCTACCTGCACCGCGGGCGCCATCCGGTGCTGATGAAATTCCGCACCGGCGTGACGAAGGAGGGCAAGATCACCGGCATGCACCTGCAAACGCTGCTCGACGGCGGCGCCTATGGCTCGCACGGGCCGGCGAGCACCTTCTACACCGGCGTGCTCACGCCGCTCACCTACGAATTGCCGCGCTTCAAGTTCGATGCCTGCCGGGTGTTTACGAACAAACCCGCCTGCGGGCCCAAGCGCGGCCACGGCACGCCGCAACCGCGCTTCGGCCAGGAAGTGCAGCTGGACAAGATCGCCGAGAAGCTCAAGATCGACCCGGCGCAGCTGCGCCTCAACATGGTGAGCAAGGCCAATTCGCTCACCGCGAGCTGGCTCAAAATCGGCAGCAACGGCCTCGCGGAATGCATTCGCCAAGTGGTGGCCGGTTCGGGCTGGAAGCAAAAGCACGGCAAGCTGCCGCAGGGGCGCGGCGTCGGCATCGCCTGCAGCTCGTACATGACCGGCGCCGGCGTGTCGATCTACTGGAACAAGATGCCGCATTCGGGCGTGCAGCTATCCATCGATCGCAGCGGACAGGTGGCGGTGTTCTGCGGCGCGACCGAAGTCGGGCAGGGCTCGGACGACGTGCTCGCGGCAATCGTGGCGGAGACGCTGGGCATCAGCACCAAGGAAGTGCGCTGCGTTACCGGCGACACCGGCATCACGCCGATCGACCTGGGGTCCTACTCCAGCCGGGTCACCATCATGATGGGCAATGCGGCGCTGCAGGCAGCGGGGCGCGCGCGCGAAATGCTCGTCACCGCGGCGGCGGAGCAGCTCGAAGTCCTGCCCGAGAGCATCGTGCTGTCGCGCGGCCGCGTGTTCGCCGCGGGCGACGCCAACAAGAGCATGAGCTTCGCCGAGGCGGTGGTGTATGCGGAAACCAAGTTCGGCACGCTCGGCACCGTCGGTTCCTATACCCCGCCCAAGCCGCCGGGCAAGTTCAAGGCCGCCGGCGTGGGCCCCTCGCCGGCGTATTCCTTTTCCGCCTGCGTGGTCGAGGTCGAGGTCGACGAGCATACCGGCTGGATCACGGTGCCCAAGATCTGGATCGCGCACGACATCGGCCGCGCGCTGAATCCGACGCTTGCGCGCGGCCAGGTCATCGGCGGCATCTACATGGGTCTGGGCGAAGCGTTGATGGAAGAGCAGGTGTTCCGGCGACTGCCGCCCAAGCTGTCCAATGCACTGGTGCACAAGATCCCCTCGATGCTCGAATACAAGAGCATCACCTCGCTCGACATGCCCGAGGTCGAGGTGTTCCTGATCGAGGATCCGGACCCGAACTGTCCCTTCGGCGCGAAGGAGGTCGGCCAGGGGCCGCTGCTGCCGGTGATGCCGGCGGTGGCCAACGCGGTGTTCGACGCGGTCGGCGTGCGCATCGACGAAGTGCCGATCACGCCGGAAAAAATCCTGCGCGCGCTGCACCTGAAGCGCGAAGGCAAGGATCCGCGCGTGGGGCCGGAGCACTTTCCCGATGTTCCCTATGTCGAGCCGACTTTCGTGCTGCCACCGGCCGAAGGCGGCGACGGCAATGAGAGCAAACGACCACAGCGCAAAGCGGCGGAAGCGCTGGCGCAAGGTGCAGCATCATGATGCGCCTGCCGTGGTTCCAGTATAAGACGCCGGCGAGCGTGGCCGAGGCTGCGCGCATGCTCGCGGGCGAAGGCCCGCAGGGCATGCTGATCGCTGGCGGCACCGACCTGCTGCCCAATATGAAGCGGCGCCAGCAGACGCCGGCGACGCTGATATCGCTGGCGCGGGTCGAAGGCCTGAAGAAGATCGCCAACGGCAGCGGACTCACTCTGGGCGCGGGGCTCACGCTGACCGAGGTCGTGGCGAGCGGCGCGGTGCGCGAACAATACCGCGGCCTGTATCAGGCGGCGGCACAGGTCGCTTCGCCGCATTTGCGCAACATGGGCACGCTCGGCGGCAATCTGTGCCTGGACACGCGCTGCAATTACTACAACCAGAACGAGGATTGGCGCGAGGCGATCGGCTATTGCATGAAGAAGGAAGGCAAGACCTGCTGGGTCGCCACCGCAAGCAAGCGCTGTCTCGCGGTGTCCTCGACCGATACCGCGCCGGCGCTGATAGTGCTCGGCGCCAAGGTGCGCCTGGTTTCAACCGCGGGCGAACGCGAACTCGAACTAGCCAGCCTGTACAACAACGACGGCATGGCCTACCTCACGCGCAGGCCCGATGAAATCCTGACCGAGATCGCGCTGCCGGCGAGCGACGGCTGGAAGAGCGCCTATTGGAAGCTGCGCCGCCGCGGTTCCTTCGATTTCCCGCTGCTCGGCGTCGCGGCGGCATTGCGCCTCGCGCCCGACGGCATGGTGGAGGAAGCGCGGCTGGTGCTGGGCGCGGTTTCCTCGCAGCCGCTGCCGGTCGCAAAGGCGAGCGAATTCCTGGTAGGCAAGAAGCTCGACGAAGCGGTGATCGCCGAGGCCGGCGCGCTGGCCGCGTCCCGGGCGAAACCCATGGACAACACCGACCTCGATGTATACTGGCGCAAGGAAGTCGTACCGAGTTTCGTCGGCTATGCGCTGCGCGAGATCCGCGGCGACGACATGCGCGCCCTGCGCCTGCGCATCGCGCGCCAGGAGTTGTAGCAGCGGAAGAGTTTGTGCAGGCGCTGCCAGCCAGGGGAATGAACATGCAATCGAAGCTCTGGTCCTGCGGCCTCGCCCTGGCGCTCGCGAGCGCCTGCGCGCCTGCGGCGGCCACGCTGGGCGAAGACACAGACTCGGTGGCGGCCGACGCTGCGCAGCTGCAGGCGAAGATTGATATCGCCCCGGGCTACCGTTTCGACGTGCATCGCCTGCAGCTGCCTTCCGGCCTGAGCGTGAAGCAATACGTTTCCCCCGCAGGCATGGTGTTCGCGGTGAGTTGGCGGGGGCCCGACATGCCCGATTTGCAGCAACTCCTCGGACGCTATTTCCAGACCTACGTCGATGCGCTCAAGCGCCAGGAAGGCGCGAGCGGCCCGCGCACGGTCGTGCAGCCGGGCCTGGTTGCGCAGAGCGGTGGCCACATGCGCGCCTTTTTCGGCCGCGCCTACATTCCGTTGATGCTGCCGCAGGGCGTTTCGGAAAAAGAGATTCAATAGTCGATGCAGACCATGCGCGCGCAGCTGGGAGTCGCATTGCTGGCGGCGCTCGTCCTGATCCAGGGCTGCGGCGGCGGAGGCGGTTCTAGCGACAGTGCCCCCGCGGCGCCTGCTGCCGCCCCTGCTCCGGCGCCGAGCAGCAACACCATCGCCAGCGTCGCCGCCAACGTGCATCCGATATCGGTCGACGCCGGGCTGGGCGGAAACGTCAATCTCGGTTTTGTCAGCGTGACGCTGTGCGCGCCCGGCAATGCCTCCAACTGCCAGACCATAGACAATATCGTGCTCGATACCGGCTCGAGCGGATTGCGCGTCCTGTCCTCGGCGCTTTCCGCGACGCTGGCACTGACGCCGCAGTCCGACGCCAACGGCAACACGCTGGCCGAATGCGCGCATTTTGTCGACGGCTACACCTGGGGGCCGGTGCGGCAGGCGGATTTGAAGCTCGCAGGAGAGCAGGCGAGCTCGCTGCCGATACAGGTGATAGGTGTTGCCGGCTTTGCCAGCGCGCCGGCGCGATGCGCCGCCACCGGCGTGTCGAAAAACAGCGTGCAGCAGTTGCGCGCCAACGGCATTCTCGGGCTCGGCATGTTCCGCCAGGACTGCGGCAGCGCCTGCGTGCAGACCAACAACCGCGGCATCTACTACGGCTGCACCGCCACCGCGTGCGCGCAGATGCCGGTGCCGCTGGCGCAGCAGGTGCAGAATCCGGTGGCACTGTTCGCCGTCAACAACAACGGCGTGATCATCCAGCTGCCGGCGGTGCCGGCGGGCGGCGCCGCGCGCCTGGCGGGCGCGCTGGTGTTCGGCATCGGCACGCAGGCCAACAACGGTCTCGGCACGGCCACGGTGATCGGCGTCGATCCGGGCACTGGCAATTTCACCACCGGCTACAACGGCGCCAGCTACGGCGCCAGTTTTCTCGACAGCGGATCCAACGGCCTGTTCTTTCAGGACAGCATCCCGGTCTGCCCGAACAGTTCCGCAGCGCCCGGATTCTACTGCCCTGCGGCGACGCTGGACGCATCCGCCCTGATCCAGAGTGCCAACGGCGCGACCGCGACCATCAGTTTCAGCATAGGCAATGCATCGGCGCTGCTCGCAGCCAACCCGTCGTTCACCGCGTTCGCAGAATTCGGCGGATCCTTCGTCGCCAACAGCTTCGACTGGGGCCTGCCGTTTTTTTACGGCCGCAACGTGTATACCGCGATCGAAGGCGCCGTCACGCCAGGCGGTACCGGACCCTACGTTGCGTTTTAGCCTTGCGTGCTAGCAGGCCAGGCCCCGGCTGCATGCGCATAGAGCCCGCCGTACTTGCATTCGACAGCGACGGCACGCCGTATGCGCCGGCCTACGGTGACGTGTATCACAGCGCACAATCGGGCCCGGGCCAGGCGCAGCACGTATTCCTCGGTGGGAACGGACTGCCGCGGCGCTGGGCCGCCCGGCGAAGTTTCACCATCCTCGAAACCGGCTTCGGCACCGGGCTGAATTTTCTCGCCACTTGGCGCCAATGGCGCGCCGATCCGGCGCGCTGCGAGCGCCTGCACTATGTCTCCATCGAGAAGCATCCATTCGAGCGCGCCGCGCTGGCGGCGCTGCATGCGCGTTACGCCGAATTCGAACCGCTGGCGCGGCAACTGCAGCAGGCCTGGCCGCCCTTGCTCTCCGGCATGCACCGCCTGCAGTTCGAGGACGGACGAATTACGCTGACGCTGGCATTCGCCGACGCCGCTTCGGTGGTGCCGCGCTTGCGCCTGCGCGCCGATGCCATCTACCTGGACGGCTTTGCCCCGCGGCTCAACCAGGACATGTGGGCGCCGCAGCTGCTGCGCCAGATTGCGCAGCTGGCGCGACCCGGGGCCACGCTCGCCACCTATTCGACTGCGGCCGCGGTGCGCCAGACACTGGAAGCCGCCGGTTTCGCCGTCGAGAAATGCGCGGGCTTCGGGCGCAAGCGCGAAATGCTGCGCGGCCACCATGCGCCGCGGCAGCCGCGACCCGAACCCACCGATCCCGGCAACCGGCACGCCATCGTAATTGGTGCCGGCATCGCCGGCGCGGCCGTGGCCGAGCGCCTGGCGCAGCGCGGCTGGCGCATCGAACTGATCGACGGCCGCGACCCGGCGCCGGCGCAGGCTGCCAGGTACGCGGGCGTATTTCACCCGCATGTTTCGATCGACGATTGCATCCTGTCGCGCGCCTCGCGCAACGGCTTTTTGCTCGCGCTCGGGCACTGGCGGGCGCTCGAGCACTCCGGCATGAAGCCGGATTGGGCACGCTGCGGCGTGCTGCAGCTCGGCAGCGACGCTGCAGGCGAGCGGCGCCTGCATGCAGCGCTCGCGGCACAGGCGTTACCGGCCGAATTCGCGCGCTATGTCGAACGCGGCGAAGCAGAAGCGCTGGCAGGTTGCGCGCTCGCAGGCGGCGGCGCCTGGTTCCCGGGCGCGGGATGGATACGCCCGACGAGCCTCGTCGCGGCGCAGCTTGCGGCGGCGGGGCCGGCGCTGCAGGCGCATTTCGGCGCGAGGGTGGAGCGCATCGCCCGCAGCGGCGAACATTGGCAGGCGCTCGCCGCAGACCGCCGTCTCATCGCCGCAGCGCCGGTGATGGTGCTCGCCAATTCGCACGACATCGCGCGGCTGGCGCCGCCGGGGCAGGCGCTGCAGAAAATCCGCGGGCAAGTGACTTACCTGCCTGCGTCGGGCGTGGACACGCCGCGCATCGTGCTCACCGGCGCCGGTTATGCCTTGCCTGCAGTCGAGGGCGCGATGGTGATCGGCAGCACCTACGATCGCGGCGACGACGATCCCGCACCGCAGCCGAGGGGACACGAGGCCAATCTTGCGCGGCTGGTACAGTTGCTGCCGCAGGCGCGGCCGCTTGCCGACGTCGCGACCCTCGACGGCGCGGTCGGATTTCGCTGCGCTGCGCCGGATCACCTGCCGCTGGTCGGTGCAATGCCCGACCTGGCGGCTGCCGCCGCCAACAGCAAGGCGCTGTCCGGCGCGCACTTGAGCGATCTGCCGCGTCAGGCAGGGCTTTATTGCGCCACGGCGCTGGCGTCGCGCGGACTGGTGTGGGCGGCGCTCGCAGGTGAACTGCTCGCGAGCCAGCTGGAAAACGAAGCGCTTCCGCTCGAAAGTGATCTCGCCGATGCGCTCGACCCGGGGCGCTTCGTGCTGCGGCGCGCGCGACGCGGCGCGATGTGATGCGCGGTGCCGCCGCTTTCATTATGATGGCGGCCTCGGATCCATCAGCACAGGGAGCGGCGCATGGGCAGCAGCAAACCGGGGATGGCGCAGCAGTCCGCGCGGTTCCTCAATTTCATCGACGGCGAGTTCGTCGCCGCAGGCTCGGGCAAGACTTTCGAGAACCGCTCGCCGGTGGATGCGCGCCTGCTCGGTCTGGTGTCGGAGGCGGGCGAGCCTGAGGTCGATGCGGCGGTAAACGCCGCGCGCCGCGCGCTTGCCGGTCCCTGGGCTGCGCTCGAGATGGCCGAGCGCACCGAGCTGCTGTACGCAGTAGCGAACGAGATCAACCGCCGCTTCGACCAATTCCTCGAAGCCGAAGTCGCCGACACCGGCAAGCCGGTCAGCCTGGCGAAACATATCGACATTCCGCGCGGCGCGGCCAACTTCAAGATCTTCGCCGACGTGGTGAAGAACGTGCCCAGCGAATTCTTCCAGATGGCGACGCCGGACAAGAAGGGGGCGATCAATTATGCAATCCGCGTGCCCCGCGGCGTGATCGCGGTGATCGCGCCGTGGAACCTGCCGCTGTTGCTGATGACCTGGAAGGTCGGCCCGGCGCTCGCCTGCGGCAATACCGTGGTGGTGAAGCCCTCGGAGGAAACGCCGGCGACGGCGACGCTGCTGGGCGAGGTGATGAACGCGGTGGGCGTGCCCAAGGGCGTGTACAACGTGATCCACGGCTTCGGTCCGGGCTCGGCCGGCGAGCTGCTCACGCGCCATCCGGGCATAGACGCGGTCACCTTCACCGGCGAGACGCGCACCGGCGCCGCGATCATGAAAGCGGTGGCCGACCGCGTGCGCCCGGTATCGTTCGAGCTCGGCGGCAAGAACGCGGGCGTGGTGTTCGCCGACTGCGATTTCGACGCCGCGGTGGAGGGCATGGGCCGCGCGGTGTTCGCCAACTGCGGTCAGGTATGCCTGGGCACCGAGCGCGTCTATGTCGAGCGGCCGATATTCGACAAGTTCGTCGCCGCGCTGAAAGCGAAGGCAGAGAGCTTCAGGCTCGGCCGCCCCGAGGACGCGGCCACCGGCATGGGGCCGCTGATCAGCCAGGAGCATCGTTCCAAGGTCTTGTCCTATTACGAGCGCGCTCGCACGGAAGGCGCCACCGTGGTCACCGGCGGTGGCGTGCCTAACATGGAAGGCGATCTGGCCAAGGGCTGCTGGGTCGAACCGACCATCTGGACCGGGCTGCCGGAGGATTCGGCCGTGGTACGCGAGGAAATTTTCGGCCCCTGCTGCCACGTGCGCCCCTTCGATACCGAGGATGAAGCGGTGCGGCTCGCCAACGACACGCAGTACGGCCTCGCCACCACCCTCTGGACCACGAATCTTGCGCGCGCACACCGCGTCGCCGCCAGGATCGAAGTCGGCATCTGCTGGGTCAACTGCTGGTTCCTGCGCGACCTGCGCACGCCCTTCGGCGGCTCCAAGCAGTCCGGCATCGGCCGCGAGGGCGGCGTGCATTCGCTCGAGTTCTACACCGAGCTGCGCAATGTCTGCGTGAAGCTGTAGCCGCGCGCTTTCATTACGCCGGATCCGGCTCCGCTTCGACCAGGTCGCGGTAGGCATGCCAGCTGGCGTGCCCGATCAGCGGCATCACCACGATCAGGCCGAAAAACAGCGTGGCGAAGCCGGCCGCGGTGAGTGCGACGATGCACGCGGCCCACAGCAGCAGCGGCCCTGGGTTGCGACCGCAGGCGGCCAGGCTGGCGATCGCCGCGCTCACCGCGTCGGTGTTGCGATCCAGCATCAGCGGCACGGCAATTACGCTGGTCGCAAATACCAGCAGCGCGAACAGGCCGCCGACGGCGAAGTACAGCAGCGCGAAGCCCGGCTGCTCGAAGCCGAAGACGGCGCGCAGGACGTCGCCGAACGTCGGCAGGCCGCCGTCGTAGGAAAGCGCGAATATGACCATTGAAGCGCGCGCCCAAACCAGCAGGATGACCGCAAGCACTGCGGCGAACACGCCGATATTGGGAATCTTTGCGCGCCAGTCGATGCCGCTCCGGCCCAGTTGCGGCGTTTCGCCGCGTTCAAGGCGGCGGCTGATGTCGTACAAGCCCATGCACAGGCAGGGCCCGAGCAGCAGGAAGCCGGTGGCCAGCCCGGCGAACAGCGCATAGGCATGCGCGAATACCAGCTGCATCAGCCAGCCGGCGAGGGCGAAGCAAAAGCCATAGAACATGCTGCTCGAGCCGGCGCGGCGCAGGTCGGCACCGCCCGCGCGCAGCCAGCGCCAGGGTGCGCCTGCGTCGACGCTGCGGATGCGCGGAAGAGCCTGCGCTGGCCCGCCGTCCTTAGGCTCGATGGCATCGTTCATGCCGGCAATATACGTGAATCGCGTCGTCCGGCAAGCGCCGCGGGCGCAGTCCGCGCGGCTTGCGGCGCCGCGGGCGGGCGCCGCATAATCGCCCCATGTGCGGCAGGTACAACATCATCACCGATGCGCAGGCGCTCTACGACGCTTTCCAGGTCGACGCTGGCACTGATGCCGCGAAGCTCGCGCGCTACAACGTTGCGCCGGCAACCGAACAGCTGGTGATCGTGGAGGAGGAGGGGCGCAGGGTCGCGCGCTGGCACCATTGGGGGCTGATCCCGCATTGGGCCAAGGACAAGAGCATCGGCCACAGGACCATCAATGCGCGCGGCGAGAGCGTCGCCGTGAAGCCGGCATTTCGCGCGGCGTTCCGGCAGCGCCGCTGCCTGGTCCCGGCGACCGGATTCTACGAGTGGAAGGCCGAAGCCGGCGGCAAGCAGCCCTACCTGGTCGGCTTGAAGAACGGCGGACTCTTCGCCTTCGCGGGACTGTGGGAGAGCTGGAACGCGCCCGAGGGCGAGTTGCGCTCCTTCACCATTATCACCACCGCGCCGAACGCGCTGATGGCGCGCATCTACGACCGCATGCCGGTGATCGTCCCGCGCGCGCACTACGCGCGCTGGCTTTCGCCATCGGTGCAGACGCCGGCGCAGGTGCAGCCCATGATCGCGAGCTATCCGGAGGCCGAGCTCAGGGCCGTCCCCGTCGGCCGCGGCATCAACAACGCGCGCAACCAGGGTCCCGCGCTGATCGAACCGACCGGCGCGCCGCTGGACTGAATCTACGCCGCGATTGCGGCCCGGATGGGACGGAACGCGGTACCGGGCGGAGGGCCGTTCCGGCGTGAATTCGTGCCTATGCCAATTGGCTATGGCTAAGGTTAGAATGGCGCCGTAACGCAGGGGAGCGCAGCCGCATGGGCCGCCGCAGTGCTGCGGTGCAAGGCCTGGCTGCAATGGGTACAAACGAAAACGGCAGGGAACCGAGCCCAGTGGACCAACCTTTTGAAATGGATCTGAGCCTGCAGATCGGCAAGTACGACATTCGCCGGCAGCTGGGCAAGGGCGCGACCGGGACGGTCTATCTGGCCGTGGATACCTTTTCCGGCAAGGAAGTCGCGCTCAAGGTGATCGAGCCCGAGGTGTTCAAGGATCCGGAATTCGGCTCGGTCTACCGCTCGCAGTTCCTCAACGAGGCTTCGCTCGCGGGCAAGCTCAAGCACCCGCACATCGTCAGCATCCTCGATGCGGTGGTGCAGGAGGACTCCGGCCACATCGCGATGGAGGTGGTTGGGGGCGGCGACCTGTCGCAGCACGTCAGCGCCGATACGCTGCTCCCGGTCGGCGATGTGCTGCAGATCGTGTTCAAGTGCTGCGGCGCGCTTGCGTACGCTTTCAACGAAGGCATTGTCCACCGCGACATCAAGCCCGCCAACATCATGATCGCGCAGGGCACCGAGGTGAAGATCGCCGATTTCGGCGCAGCGCTGCTGCGCAAGGCGCAGTCGGTGCAGACCGCCAGCATCGGCTCGCCCTATTACATGTCGCCGGAGCAGCTGGAGGAGGCGCCGCTCACGCACCACAGCGACATGTACTGCCTCGGCGTGGTGCTGTACGAACTGCTCACCGGCCAGCGGCCGTTCATGGCGGACAGTTTGCAGATGCTGGTGGAGAAAATCCTGCACCAGCAGGCGGCGCCGCCGAGCAGCCTGCGCCCGACGCTGCCCAAGGAAATCGACCGCGTGGTGCTGCGCGCGCTGGGCAAGAAACCGGAGTTCCGCTACGAAACCTGGGCCGAATTCGCGCTCGCGCTCTCCGACGTGGGCAAGCTGGTGCTGCCGCCGGACGCGATCATGGACAGCGAGAAATACGTTGCGCTCAAGCGCGTCGAGATGCTGTCGAATCTATCGGATGCGGAACTGTGGGAGCTGATCAATGCCGGTCGCTGGACGCGCATGGCGGCGAAGCAGGCGATCGTGCGCGAGAACGAGCCGGGCAAGAGCTTCTTCTTCCTCGCGCAGGGGCAGGTCAAGGTCACGCTCGAAGGGCATCTGCTCAATACCATCAGCGAGGGCGAGAGCTTCGGCGAAATGGCCTATATCCGCGGCGGCGTGATGCCGCGCCACGCGACGGTGGAGTCCATGACCGGAATCCTGCTGGCGGAATTCGAGCCCGAAGCGCTGGACCAGATGAGCCTGGGCGCGCAGCTGCAGCTCACGCGCGCCCTGGTGCGCAACCTCGTCGACCGGCTCGAGCTGGCCAACGCGAGGCTGGCCAAGTGAAGCGCGGCGCGAGGTGCGCGCAACCGGGCAGGTCGCGTCGCAGAGAATAGACATGGCCTACAATGTCGGCGGGAATGGCCTGGGTGCGATGGCCCCGGACGTTCGCGCCGACGCCGATGCGGTGGAGGAACCGGAAGCCACCGACTGGCCGGCACTCTGCCCGAGTCCAACACGCCACCGAAACCAGCCGACATGCCCAGATTCGCCGCCAACCTGTCGATGATGTATCAGGAGCATGCCTTCCTCGATCGCTTTGCCGCCGCCGCCAAAGACGGCTTCAGCGGCGTCGAATTCCTGCTTCCCTATGCGTATCCGGCGGCCGAGCTGCGCGCGCGCCTGGACGCGCATGGCCTGACACAGGTGCTGTTCAACGGTCCGCCGGGGGACTGGGACGCCGGCGAGCGCGGCACTGCCTCGCTGCCCGGGCGCGAAGCCGAATTCGCCAGGAGCGTGGACACCGCGCTGGAATACGCGCGCGTGCTCGGCAACGAGCGCGTGCACCTGATGGCGGGACTGATACGCAGCGGCGACGATCGCGCGCGCCACCGCGCCACCTACGTGCGCAATCTCGCCTTTGCGGCGAAGCAGGCGGCCTCTGCCGGCGTCACCATCGTGATCGAACCGATCAACACGCGCGACATTCCGGGATTTTTCCTCAACCGGCAGGACGAGGCGCACGCGATCCGTGCCGAGGTGGGCGCGGCCAACCTGAAGGTGCAGATGGATTTTTACCATTGCCAGATCGTCGAAGGCGATCTCGCGGTAAAGCTGAGGAAATACATCGCCGGCGTCGGCCATATCCAGATCGCCGGGGTGCCCGATCGCCACGAACCGGACCATGGCGAAATCAACTATCCCTATCTGTTCCGGCTGATGGACGAACTCGGCTACGCGGGCTGGGTCGGCTGCGAGTACCGGCCCGCGGCCGGCACCAGCGCCGGGCTGGGCTGGCTGAGACCCTGGCTGTGAGCGCGCGGCCGTGAACGCCGTGGCGCGGGACGGGCACGAAGAGCGCGGCGGACGGGGCGACGCTGCGCTGCTGCGCCTGGTCGCGGACAGCGTGCCGGCGATGATCGCGTATTTCGAGCCCGTAGGGCTGCGCTGCGTGTTCGCCAACCGGCGCTACGCCGAGGCCAACGGCTGGAGCGTAGACGCAGTCACCGGCAAGACCGTGCGCGAAATCATCGGCGAGGAGGCATGGCGCACGATAGAGCCGCAGGTCGAGCGCGTGCTGAAGGGCGAGAAGGTCGAGTACGTGCGCCCGATGACGCTGCCCGATGGCGCGCAGCGCTTCATCGAAGTCAGCCTGATCCCGCATTTCAGCGATCGGGCGCAAATGCTGGGCGCGTTCGTGCTGATCAACGACATCACGCGGCACTATCTGGCCGAGCGCGCCATCCGCGACAGCGAGGAGCGCATGCGCAAGTTCGCGGATGCGAGCAACGAGGGAATATTCATCCACAGGAACGGCGTTCTGACCGACGTCAACGAAGCGCTGCTGGCGATGACCGGCTATGCGCGCGAGGAGATGATCGGCCACGAGGTGCTGAGCTTCGTCGCGCCCGAGTGGCTGGAAGCCGCGACGGACTACCTGCGCGCCGCGCGCGAGGACCCCTACGAAGCCGAAGTGGTGCACAAGAGCGGCCGTCGCATCGCCGTCGAGATCGTGGGCAAGACGGTGCGCATCAACAACGAAGTCTCGCGATTGGGGGTGGTGCGCGACCTGACCGCGCGCAAGCACGCCGAAGCGCGCATCCAGTATCTCGCGCACCACGACATGCTCACCGGCCTGCCCAACCGCGCCTACCTGACCGAGCGCCTGGGCACCATCCTTGCGCTGTCGCGCCGCCATGGTACGCTGGTCGCGATCCTGTTCATCGACCTGGACAATTTCAAGACCGTCAACGATTCGCTCGGCCATCATGTCGGCGACGTACTGCTGAAGCAGGTGGCCGCGCGCATCAAGGAAGTGCTGCGTGAAGCCGACATGGTGTCGCGCCTGGGTGGCGACGAATTCCTCGTGATCCTGGCCGATCTTGCGGTGCCCGATGACGCCGCCAAGGTCGCGGAAAAACTGCTGCAGGTGATTGCCGCGCCGCTCAGCCTCGAAGGCCGCGAGGTCTGCACCGGGGCGAGCATCGGCATCAGCGTGTTCCCGCGCGACGGCGACAATGCCGATGATCTGATCCGCCATGCGGATGCGGCCATGTACAGCGCGAAGGAACATGGGCGCGGCCATAGCCGTTTCTACACGCCGGGACTGTCGGATGCGGCCGCGGAGACGCTGGCGCGCGAGGCGACGCTGCGCGAGGCGCTGCGGCGCGGAGAATTCGTGCTTCACTATCAGCCCCAGCTCGGCGTCGCCGATCTGCGCCTGACCGGCGTCGAGGCACTGGTGCGCTGGCGCCATCCGCAGCGCGGGCTGATCGATCCGTCCGAGTTCATCGAATTCGCCGAGACGCACGGGTTGATCGACGACATCGGGCAGTACGTGCTGCGCGAAGCCTGCCGCCAGAACAAGGCCTGGCAGGATGCCGGCTTTGCCGCCATACCGGTATCGGTCAACGTCTCAGCCGCGCAATTCCTGCGCGGCGAGCTGGTCGCGAACGTGAATCGGGTGCTGCAGGAGACCGGGCTGGAGGGGCGCTACCTGGAGCTCGAACTCACCGAGAGCCTGCTGATGGACAAGGAGGTTGTCGGCAGCGCGCTCAGCGGATTGCGCGCGCTCGGCGTCAAGATCACCATCGACGATTTCGGCACCGGCTATTCTTCGCTGTCCTACCTGAAGCGCTATCCGATCGACAGGCTGAAGATCGACCGATCCTTCATCGACGACCTGGGCGTGGACGCCGACGAGCGCGCCATTGCGGTGGCCATCATCAACCTCGCCAAGACGCTGAAACTCGCGGCGGTCGCCGAAGGCGTCGAGCGGCAGGAGCAGCTCGATTTTCTGCGCGAATACGGCTGCGACCAGTTTCAGGGCTACCTCGCCGGCAGTCCGGTGCCGGCAGCGGAATTCAGCGTGTTTTTCCGCGGTTGAATCCCCCCCGGTTCATTTGCCCTTGAATACCGGTTTGCGCTTTTCGTTGAAGGCCTTGATGCCCTCGTAGCGGTCTTCGGTCTCGATCAGATGATTGTAGGCTTCGACCTCGAAGCGGTAGGCGGTCTTGAGCTCCATCTGCATGCCGTAACGCACCGATTTCTTCACCTGGCGGATGGACAGCGGCGCGTTGCCTGCGATGGCGCGCGCGGTGTCGAGCACCTTCGGCATGAGTTCCGCGGGCTCACAGATTTCGTTGACCACGCCCCAGTCCAGCGCCTGCCGCGCGCTGAACGGGCGCGCGGTCATGAGGATCTCCTTGGCGCGGCGCTCGCCCACCGCGCGCGGCAGATTCTGCGTCCCGCCGGCGCCGGGCATGATGCCAAGGCTGACTTCGGTCAGCGCGAAACGCGCGGTATTGACGGCGTAGGCGAAATCGCAGGAGAGCACGGCTTCGAAGCCGCCGGCGTAGGCATGGCCGTTGACCGCGGCGATGATAGGCAGCGGCAGGTCGGTCAGCGCCCAGTAGTGGCGCTCGAACAGCTCGTGCTGGCGCTGCCATTGCTCGCGCGTCATGCCATTGCGCTCCTTCAGATCGGCGCCGGCGCAGAACACCTTGTCGCCTGCGCCGGTGAGCACCACGCAGCGCAGCTCGCCGGCGTCCTCGGTCAGACGCGTCCACAGGTCGAGAAATTCGCGCCCCATCTGGGTGTTGAACGCATTCGCCGCCTGCGGCCGGTTCAGCGTTACCAGCAGCACATGCGGCGCGGCGGTTTCGGTCTTCAGGGTTTCATAGCTGGGCAGTTCCATTGGTCTCTCGCTGTCAGGTTTGCAGAATCGGTGGGCGGCGCGCGCAGCGCCGGCCGTGTCATTTCTTGCCGCTGCCGAGGAAACTCTCGCCCCAGCGCGCGTAATCCGCGTCGCGGCTGAGTTGCTGCATCAGCAGCGCCGATGCGACGTTCGCCAGTTGCGCTGGCGGCGTGCCCGCGCGCAGCGCTTTGAGGCTTGCGTGGACCGCCGCCACCGCGGCCATGAACGGCTGGTGTCCCTGCAGGCTGATGCGCACGCCAGCGCTCCCCAGGTACTCGCGCTCGGAGACGTCGGGGCCGGCTCCGCCGAGCACGATGGGCAGCCTGCAGGCCGAGGCGATCGCTTCGAGCTGCGCGCGCGTGCGCACGCCGAGAAAGAACAGCGCATCGACGCCGGCCGCCGCGTAAGCCCTGCCGCGGGCGATCGCGTCGTCCAGGCCGGTGAGCGCCAGCGCGCTGGTGCGCCCGACGATCGCCAGGCGCGGATCGCGCCGGGCGGCAATCGCGGCTTTCATCTTGCCCACGCCCTCGTCGAGCGAAATCAGCTGCGCCGCGGCGCCCCCGCCGTAGGCCTGGGGCAGGGCGGTATCCTCGATGGTGAGGGCGGCAATGCCCGCGGTCTCCAGCTCTTCCACGGTGCGCATCACATTGAGCGCGTTGCCGTAGCCGTGGTCCGCGTCCACCAGCAGCGGCAGCCTTCCCGCGCGGCAGATGCGATGCGCCTGATCGGCGAACTCGGTGAGCGTGATCAGCGTCTGGTCGGGCGCGCCCAGAACGGTCAGGGAGGCGATCGAGCCGGCGAACATGCCCAGCTCGAAGCCCAGGTCTTCGGCGATGCGCGCCGACAGCGGGTCGAACACCGAAGCCGGGTGCACGCAGGCCGCGCTTTCCAGGATTGCACGGAATCGTTCGCGTCGTTCAGTCCATTGCATGATAGATCTCGCCTTTGCCGGATTCGCCTGGCCGCATTAGTAGAAGCTGTTCTCCTCGAGCGTGAGCAGCGGGAATGCGCCAAGCGTGCCGCCCGCGCCCAGCGGCGCAGCCGGATGCAGATAGGATGGGTCGAGCGCGCTCCATGCGGCGACGCCGAGCAAGCCGAGGCAGATATGGATTTCCTGCTCCAGGATTTCGAGCAGGCGCACCAGGCCCGCCGTTCCGCCCGCGGCAAGACCGATGCATTGCATGCGGCCGAGACCGACAAGATCGGCGCCAGCGGCAAGCGCCTTGACGATGTCGGTGCCGCGGCAGAAGCCGCCGTCCACGATCAGCGGCGCGCGCCCGCCGACCGCGGCGACGATTTCCGGCAGCATATCCATCGCGCCGCGGCCGTGATCGAGCTGGCGCCCGCCGTGGTTCGATACGTAGATCATGTCGACGCCGTGCTCCAGCGCGAGTTTCGCGTCCTCCGCGGTGGCGATGCCCTTGAGTGCGAGCGGTATGGCGCATCTCGCCTTGATCCGCGCCACGTCGTCCCAGGTGACGCGTGCCTGGAACTCGCGCTCCGGCATGGGGCCGCTGCGGCTGTGGCGCTTGGCGATATCGCGTTCGCGCCGGCTGTAGTAGGCGGTGTCGACGGTGAGGCAAAACGCGGCGCAGCCGGCGGCGACGGCGCGCTCGGCCATGGCGTCAGTCCAGGCCGCATCGCCGCGCACGTACAGCTGAAACATGCGCAGCGCCTCGGGCGCAGCCCGGGCGACCGCTTCGAGGCCGGGTTCGCACACGGAACTCAGCATGTGCGCGATGCCGAACTGGCTCGCTGCCGCGGCCGCGGCGGCGCCGCCTTCGGGCGCGAACAGCTCGAGGCCACCGATCGGCGCGAGCAGCAGCGGCAGGCGCAGCCTGCGTCCGAGCAATCGCGCGGACGCGTCGACCTGGCTCACGTCGCGCAGCACGCGCGGCCTGAAGGCGATGGAATCGAGCGCGAGCCGGTTGCGCCTGACCGTGGTCTCGGTTTCGGCGCCGCCGACGATATAGTCCCAGCTGTCGTGGCTGAGTTTTTGTCGCGCCTTCTTTACCAGCTCGTGCAGCGTCAGGAAGGTGGGTGCGCTCATGTTTGTCTCTCTGGCCGGCGGCGCCGGGGCGCGGTGCCGCGGCGCAGGAATGCGATTTGCGATCTTGCTGCGGAGTTTAGCGCAAAGCCGACCCCGCGGAGGCCGCTAGCTGTCGGCGCCGCGCGAGAACGGTCGTGGCGGCGCGATGCCGAATCCCTGCGCATAGTCGACGCCGACCGCGCGCAGGCGCGCGAGGCTGTCGTCGCTCTCGACCATTTCCGCGATGGTGCGTATGCCTGTCACCTTGCTCACGCGCTGGATCGCGCGCACCTTGGCCAGCGCTTCGGGCACGCGCAGGATCTGCAGGATGATGCTGCCGTCGATCTTTAGGTAATCCAGCGGCAGCGTCTTGACGTGCTCGAAACCGACGCCGGCGCGGCCGAAGCCGTCAAGGGTGAGGCGGCATCCCAGGCGCTTGATCTCGCCCGCGAAGCGCACGGCGTCCGCCAGGCAGGCGATGGCGTCGCCATCGGCGATTTCGAAGCACAGCAGCGCGCCGGGCATGCCGCTTTGCTTGAGCGTGCGTGCGACGAATTCCGGGAAGCTGCGGTCCTCGATGCTGGCGCGCGAAAGATTGACGCACAGCGCGGGTGCCGCGGTCGCAGCGGCGACGCCCTCGGCCGCCCGGGTTGCGATGGCCTTCCTCACCACGAAGCGGTCGATGTCGGGCATCATGTTGAAGCGCTCCGCAATCGGGAGGAAGGTGCCCGGCGGCACCATGTTCTGCTCCTCGTCGCGCATGCGGATCAGCAGCTCCTGCATGCCGGCGTCCCCGGTGCCGAGCGCGACGATGTCCTGCGCGTACAGGTCGAAGCCGTCGTTCTGTATGGCGTGCAGAATGCGCTCGCGCGGATTGCCCCAGCCGGCAAGTTCCTCGGTCAGCGATTTGAGGTACACCGCATTGCCGCTCTCGTCGGAAATCATCAGCTTGATGTCTTCGCGCTCGGTTATTTCGGCCGCCGCGTGATCGATTGGCGCTGGCGCGGGTGCCGCAGCTGACTGGGGCTCCCGAATTAACAGCAGCGTGCCGCACACCTCGCCGGCGGCGTCGCGCTGCGGCAGGAAATCCACCACCATGTCCTGCGCCGCGGCTGCGTGCCGCGCGAGCGGCAGCTCGACGCGCCCGGCGCGCCCGTCCATCGCGTCCAGCAGCGGTGCGCGCAGCGCTTCGGCATCGCGCGGCGACAGCGCTTCCTCCAGCGCCAGCCCGTCGATGCGCCCGGAAGGCATGCCGGCCCAGGCGGCAAAACGCCGCGTATGGAAGCCGCAATTGCGCTCGCGATCGACGAAGACCGCGATTTCGTCCAGATGCGCCTTGAGCATCGCCAGGCGGCTTTCGGCGGCTTCCTTGCTGGCGACGATCATGCGCCGCACTTCGGCTTCCTTTGCCTGGCGCAGGCGATCCTGCTGCTGCAGCGCGAGCGCGCGCTCGAGCTGCTCGCGCGTGGCGCGGTGCTGCTGGATCTCTGCGCTCAGGCGCTGCTTGTAATGCAGCGCCTCGGCCGTGCGCCGCGCCATGCGCCAGCCGCTCTTCCAGGTCGCGCTCACCAGCGACAGCACCGAGGCGAACAGGATTCCGCTGAGAAACGTCACCCACTGCCAGTCGAAGTCGGTGAAAAACATGGTGAAAATCAGCAGCGCGATCAGGATCAGCGTGAACAGCGAGGGCAGCAGCACGCGCAGCAGCGGCCCCAGCTTGAGTCGCGCGCGTTTGCGGGGGGTTGCGGATGATTCGTTCATGGGTGCAATCGTACCTGCATCCGGCAAGGCCGGCAGAGATTACTGGAGTTGGGGCGCAGGCGCGGACACCAGGCCGCCCGGACAGGGAACGAGCCGAAGACGCGCGTCCCGCCTCGGTCTCAGGGCATGTCCGCTTCCAGGCCAAGGCGCCGTGCCAGCGCTGCAGCTTCGGGTGCGCTGGCGTCGTGTTCGGCGTCCAGCTCCAGCGCCCACGCGGCCTCGTCCTCGGCGAGCGGCTGCGCGTGCGCGAGCTGGTGTTCGAGCACGGCCAGGCCGGCCTCGGAAGCGTCCTGCGCCGAGCGTTCGCGCGCCGCGACGCGCGCGCGCAGCGTCTGCGCCGAGGCGGCGCAGCTGACGATGGCGAAGGCGGCGCCTGCGTCGCGGGCGAGCGCGGCAAAGCGCTCGCGCTGCGCGCGCTGCAGGAAAGCCGCATCGACGATGACCGGGTAGTGCGCGGCGAGCAAATCGCGCGCAAGTTCGGCCAGGCGCGCATAGGTGCGCTCGCTCGCTTCGGGCGCGTACAGGCCCGCATCCACGCCCGAGGCCGAGCGCGCGAGAGCGTCCAGGCCGTGCAGGCGCTTGCGCTCCACGTCCGAGCGCAGGCGCACCGCGCCCAGCGCTTCCGCGAGGCCGTGTGCGACCGTGCTCTTGCCTGAGCCCGCGGGGCCGTGCATGAGCGCGAGCGCTGGATGTGCTGCGGCTGACAGGCGCTCGGCCAGCAGCAGGTGGCGCCGGTACGCATGCCCGGCTTCGCTTTTCTCGGGCGCCTCCACGCCCGGCTGCTGCGCGCGCAGGCAGGCGATCTTCGCGCGCACCAGGGCGCGATAGACAAGGTAGAAGCGCAGCACGCGCATGCCGGCATAATCGCCGGTGGCTTCGAGGTAGGCGTTGAGCAGGCGATATGCGAAGCGCGGCAGTCGATGGTCGAGCAGGTCCATCATCAGGAACGCGAGCTCGTTCATCACGTCGATCCAACGCAGGTCGGGACTGAACTCGATGGCATCGAAGGGCGTGGGCACGCCGTCGAGCAGCGCAATATTGCCGAGGTGCAGGTCGCCATGGCATTCGCGCACCGCGCCGGCGCGCTTGCGCGCTTCGAACACGGGAACGAGTGCGGCATGTTCGTGCGCGCTCCAGTCGCGCAGCCGTGCGAGCAGTGCGACGTCCCCGCTGGCGCCGGCCAAGGGCAGCATTTGTTCGAAGTTCTGCAGCGCCGGCGCGAGTATGTGTTGCGGGCTGCCGAAGGCGTCTGCGTCGCCGGCGCGCGCGATCTGTGCATGGAAGGCAGCCAGTCCGCCTGCCAGCGCGTCGATGTGGGTCGGCAGCAGCGCGCCGCGGCGCGCCATGCTGTCGAGCAGGGCGTCTTGCGCAAAACGGCGCATTTTGAGCGCGTACTCGAACGCCGGCCCGTCGCCGCCCAGCAGCGGCGCCGCTGTGCTGCCGCTGATCGCCATTACTTCCAGATACAGCGCCGGCGCGGTGCGCCGGTTCAGGCGCAGTTCTTCCTCGCAATAGCGCCGGCGCGCGGCAAGGGTGCTGAAATCGAGAAAGCCCAGGTTCACCGGCTTCTTGATCTTGTATGCGTAGTCGCCGGCGAGCAGCACGCAGGAGATGTGCGTCTGCAGCAGTTCGACGCGCTCGACCGCATGCGGATAGCGGGCCGGATCGCGCAGCGCCGCGATCAGGCGGTCCAGCGCCGGGCTGCCGGTGCCGGAGTGAGCAGGACTTTCTTGTCGGCGGCTGGCGTCCAAGGCGGCGTCCTTCTAATCTGGCCGAACCCGGCCGGTGCCGGCGCGGATTTCCCACAACATCATTGTTTATGATGAATTTACTCCGCCGGGGCGCGCGCCGCTTGAGCAATGTCAATCCGGCGCCACCGCAGCGCCGTCGGATGTGGCATATTGCACCCTGCGCCAGACACAAGACCAACAAACGGGATGGGGTAAGACGCATGAATGTGAAAGCCGAATCCGAGGCGCTGGAACCGCAGGCCGTGCCCGCTTATCTGCAGGATACCTACTGGTGGGCCTATGTCCACCCGAATGCGGTCAGCTTTTTCGAGCGCCAGTGGCTGGTCAACCTCATCCTCTGGGGCAACTTCGCGCGCCTGCGCGACGCCGCCCTGGCCGAGCTCGGACGTGAAGTGCCGGGGCGCACGCTGCAGGTCGCCTGCGTCTATGGCAACTTTTCCGAGCATCTGGCCGCGCGCCTGGCCCCGGGCGGTTCGCTCGACGTGGTGGACGTGCTGCCGATCCAGCTGCGCAATCTGCGCACCAAGCTCCCGGCATCGGCGGCGGTGACGCTGCATCAGCGCGACTCCACCGCGCTCGGCTTCGAGGACGCGAGCTACGACCAGGCCGTGATCTTCTTCCTGCTGCACGAGCAGCCGGCGGCGGCGCGCGCGCAGACCCTGCGCGAAGCGCTGCGCGTAGTGAAACCCGGCGGCAAGCTGGTGCTGGTCGATTATCACCTGCCGCGCCGCCTGCACCCGCTGCGCTACCTGTTTCGCCCGGTGCTTAGCGTGCTCGAACCCTTTGCGCTCGACCTGTGGCGGGACGAGATCGCAAAATGGCTGCCGTCGGGCGTGCGCGCGGAGCAGGTGCGCAAGGAAACCTATTACGGCGGCCTCTATCAGAAGCTGGTCATTTCGGTGTAGCCGCGCCGGTACGGGCGCGGCGAAGTAAATGCGACCGAAGCTTGACCTTGATCAAATGCCGCCGTACGAGCCGGCTGGCGGTTTATAGTATGATCCGCAGCTGAGGGTTTCGTCGCCGGAGCGCGACCTGACCCTGGACCCGCCCCATCGGTTTTGTTGTATGAGCGAGGTAGGCGTGATCGGCGAGCCCGGGCTCGCACCTCGAGCGGAGTGCTGAAGCGGCATTGCGCCGCACACGGCGCGGCCCAAGCCGCGCGCCGCAAGCAGGCACTGGGTGCCACCGCAACATTTGACCGCGTTCCCTAGGGAAAATACGGAGAGCTATTGGCATGAGCACACGAATGGCCAGCGACGAGGTGACGGACGACATCGCCGCGATCGAAATGCACCGGCAGGGAACCGAGCAGGAGTCGGGGCTTGCCGTGGCGTGCGCCGAGTCGCTGCGCAAGCTGCAGGCGCTGCTGGAGCAGGAAAAGGAAGCGCTGCGGGAACATGGCCCGGACAGCGTGCACGCGATCAACGTCGAAGTAGTGGCGCAGGAGATCCAGCGCGTGCAGTCCATGGTCGGCGGCAAGGGGCGCGGCGCGCCGCCGCGCAATGCGCGGCCCAGGGGCCAGCCCGCGGCACGTCCGGAAAAGCCCCGTGGCAATGTCCCGCGCAATCGCGGACGCAGGCCCCTGGGCCGCAGCGGCCGCGGTGGCGGTCGCGGCGGCGGTGCGGGCGGTGGTCGCGGCGGCGGTGCCGGAGGTGGCGGCGGCAACGGCAACGGCCCTGGCCCCGGCATGGCCTAGGCACTCTCCATACCCGGACCGAAATTGCGCGGGAGGCAGGATGTCTGAATCCATCGTCATGTGGCAGGCCGAGCACAGGCATTTCTCCCGCTTGCTCGATCTGCTCGAACACCAGGTGGCGGCATTTCACGCGGATAACCAGCCCAACTTCGAGCTGATGCTCGATCTGGTCAGCTACCTGCGCTATTTCCCGGACCGCTATCACCACGCGCGCGAGGATGTGGCGTTTGCGCGCCTGGCCGAACGCGACCCCAGGCTCAAGCCCAAAGTCGATCAGCTGACGCAGGAGCACCGGGTAATTGCCGCCGCCGGCAGCGAACTGCTCAAGTACCTGCAGCAGGTCGTCGACGACGTCACGATAGAGCGCGCCAAAGTGGAGGCTGCGGCCGCCACTTATCTGGTGTATTACCGCCGCCATCTCGCGCTCGAAGACCGCGAGATCGTCCCGCGCGCGGAGCAGCTGCTGACGCCGCAGGATTGGGAAGCGGTGGTCGCGGCGGTGCCGCATGGGCCGGACCCTTTGTTCGGCGAGGATTTCGATGCGCGTTACCGCGAATTGCGGCGGCAGATCGCGCTCGAGTCCAAGGACAGCTGACAGCGCGGGTTCTCAGCCCCGCATTCCCAACCAGGCCAGCGCGCATGCGCGCATCGGAAATTCCATGAATCCCTCACATGCACTGCCTTCCTATCTCGAGCCCGCCGGCATCGGCGCATGGGGCGTGTTTCTGCAGCAGATTGAGCGCGCCACCTCGGCGCTGGGCGAGCTTTCCTATCTGGTCGAAACGCTGAAGCGGCCCAAGCGCATCCTCATCGTCGACGTGCCGATCCGGCGCGACGACGGCAGCGTCGTTCACTACGAGGGCTACCGCGTGCAGCACAACGTGTCGCGCGGCCCGGGCAAGGGCGGGGTGCGCTTTCACCAGAACGTGAGCCTGTCGGAGGTGATGGCGCTTGCGGGCTGGATGAGCATCAAGAACGCGGTTATCGGCGTGCCCTTCGGCGGGGCAAAGGGCGGGGTGCGCGTCGACCCGCGCTCGCTGTCGCAACGCGAACTCGAGCACCTGACGCGGCGCTACACCAGCGAGATCGGCATCATCATCGGCCCGGACAAGGACATCCCCGCGCCCGACGTCAACACCAACGAAAAGATCATGGCCTGGATGATGGACACCTATTCCATCATGCACGGCGCCACTTCGACCGCCGTCGTGACGGGCAAGCCGCTGTCGCTCGGGGGCAGCCGCGGCCGGCGCGACGCCACCGGGCGCGGCGTATTCGTGTGCGGGCGCGCCGCGGCGGAAAAGATCGGCGTTCCGCTGGCGGGCGCGCGCGTGTGCGTGCAGGGCTTCGGCAACGTCGGCAATGCCGCGGCGCGCTGCTTTGCCGAGGCCGGCGCGAAGGTGATCGCGGTGCAGACGGTGGAAGGCACGCTGCACAATCCTGCCGGGCTCGACGTGACCAAGCTCGGCGAGCACCTGGACGCTGACCGCCCGCTGGCGGAATTCCCCGGCGCGAGCACGATTGCGGACGCGGCGTTCTGGGATATCGAATCGGAATTCCTGATCCCCGCCGCGCTGGAGCAGCAGCTCACCGCGGCAAACGCCGGAAAGGTGCGCACGCGCCTGCTGCTCGAAGGCGCCAACGGGCCGACCACGCCCGAAGCCGACGATATCCTCAGCGCCAACGGCGTGGTGGTGGTGCCCGACGTCATCGCCAACGCCGGCGGCGTCACGGTGAGTTATTTCGAATGGGTGCAGGACATTTCCAGCTACTTCTGGAGCGAAGAAGAAGTCAACCGCAGGCTCGACAAAATCATGAGCGACGCCTTCAGCGCCCTGTGGGACGCGGCGACGCAGGCGCGCGTCACCCTGCGCACCGCGGCGTTCACCGTGGCCTGCAGGCGCATCCTCGAAGCAAGGCATTTGCGCGGTCTGTATCCCTGACGCAACCTGGCATCGCGCGCAGCGCGTGCACCTGCCTTGCTTCGGCAGTGTGCATTAACGCGATTAATCCAATCAGAAATCAATTGCAGATCGCGAGGCCGTGACTTAGTTCATTCCGGCTATCGCCGAATTACAGTTGGTTTGATCTACATCAAACCTTACTTTGTAGGCGCCGAGTAACCTGCATCGTATATTTTTGGGCCGGAATCAAGCCCGGCGTGGCTGGTAAGGCGGATGCAGGTGATGAAAAGCGACATTGAAACTGTGCGGCAAGCAATCAAGGTCGCGGTCCCGGTCGGGGTCGCGCTGACGGTTTTGCAAACGAGGGAGAAGGGAATGAAATCCAAGCTTTTTAGATGGGGACTGACGGCCTTGATGGTCGGTACGCTGGCCGCTTGCGGCGGTGGCGGCGGCAGTGCGCCTGCAGCTGGTACGGGCGCTGGTGGAACTACGACTACTACGACCGCGTCCGCGGCAGCCATAACCGCAGCAGCGGCAGTTCCTGCCAACGACACTGCGACGACTCCGACCGCTGCCTTTGCGGTAGTGCAAGCTGCCGGTGCGCCGCCGGTGACCATCAATAGCCCGCCCAAGGTGAATTTCACCGTGATTTCCGACGGCGCGGTGGTGACAGGTCTGACTGCGAGCAACGTCAGCGTCATCATTGCCAAGCTCGTTCCCGGCACCAACGGCACGCCTGACCAGTGGCAGAGCTACACCTCCAAGACTGAGACGGCCACTGCCACCGTCGGCCCGGGCGGCAAGCCGGTGCTCGCGAGCGCCACGCAGGCGACGACGGACCCGAAGCAAACGGACGCCACGCTCCTCGCCGCGCAGTTGACTTATAACTCTGCCGGCTACTACACCTACACCTTCAGCACCGACATCAAGGATCCGACCAAGACCAATGGCGTGGTGTACGACCCGACCGCCATACACCGTGTCGCGATCCAGTTGAGCTATACCAACAAGGCCGGCAATACGGTGCTGGTCAACCCCTATTTCGACTTCACCATTGACGCCAACGGCAATGCCGTGGCGGTTACCGACACCAGCAAGGGTCACAAGGCGGTCGACATCACGAGCTGCAACCAGTGCCACGAAAAGCTGGCGGTGCATGGCGGCGGCCGCGTCGATACGGCATATTGCGTGCTGTGCCACAACGCCGGCACCACCGACGCCAACAGCGGCAACGTGCTCGACTTCCGCACCATGGTGCACAAGATCCATGACGGCGACAACCTGAACTCCCTGTTCGGGATCAATTACACCATCTGGGGCTACAAGGACAGCCAGAACAGCTTCGCCGACGTCGGCTTCCCGCAGGACGTGCGTAACTGCACCAAGTGCCATGACAACACCAAGGCCCCTCAGGCCGACAACTGGAAGAACGTTCCGAGCCGCGCTGCCTGCGGCACCTGCCACGCCGGGATTGACTTTTCCAAGGGCACAGGCCTGACCATCGCCGATGCGGAATCCAACTCGGTCAACACAACCGCGGTGACGAGTTCGACCTACGGACACGTTGGCGGCATCCAGACCGATGACAGCAACTGCCATCTGTGCCACGGTCCGACGGCAATCCCCGTGTATCACCAGACTCAGCTTGCCAGCCCGCTCAATCCGACGACCAAGGACAGCGCAGCGAGCTTCACCTACAAGATCAGCAAGGTCACGATCGGCTCCGACCGCGTCGTGAGCGCCGACTTCCAGGTGCTCAAGAACGGCACCCCGGTCACGTTCAACGCCAAAGGCTCGACCCAGATGCTCACCGGCTTCAGCGGCAACGGCCCGAGCTTTGTCATCGCTTATTCGACCGGACAGGATGGTATTGCCAATCCGAGCGACTGGAACAGCGGCCACTCCGCGATGACGATTAAGGACGCCTGGAACGGTGTGAATGGCAACACCCTGACCCTGAAGGATGCCTCCACCAGCACCTATACCGCGTACATCAAAGCAGCGTCCGCAACCACGAGCCTGGTGCTGCCTGCCGACGCGAAGATGGTCACGGCAGTTCTGAAGGACGGCTGGACCCAGGACGGTGTCTATACCGATGCCACGAAGAATGCGACTGATCCCACCAAGCGAGTCGCGCTGACCGTTTCCGGTATCCCGGACATGATGGCGGCGAGCGGCAATACGCCGGATGGGCAGCCGAACGTTGCGCGGCGCGTAATCTTCAAAGAGGGCGCGTGCAACACCTGCCACGAACGGCTCGGCACTGGCAATATTTCGAGCAGCACTGGGACGCTTTTCCACACCGGAAACTACAGCATCGCGATGTGCGCGGTATGCCATACGCCGAACACCGTGGACAGCAGCGGCTGGGCGGCATCGAGCAAGGCCTGGATCCACGCGATTCACGGCTCGAGCAAGCGCACTGTCCCGTTCACCGCGACCGGTACCGCGACCAGCAATTTCTCGACCATCGGGTATCCGGGCGTGCTGAAGAACTGCGAAACCTGCCATTTGCCCGGTACCTATGACTTCAGTGCGTCGCAGTACACGGCGAACAACAATGCGTTGGTCAATAACATGCTCTATATCACGGCAGCTCGTGGTACGCCCGCTGCATCTGTCAGTGCTCCGCAAACAGGAGCAGTTGGGAGCGGAACCTATGCCTATGGCGCAAGCTATGGCTGCGGCACCACGCCGTCGAAAAGCTGCAGCCTGACGGTGGGCAGTGGTAATTTTGGCGCTGCCGTGAGTTGGGGAACGAGCGGTGCTGCCGTCGGCACCGTGACGACCGACGCGAACAATCTTGTGACTTCGCCAATCGCCGGCGCATGTACCTCGTGCCACGACGATATTAACGCCATCACCCATATCACGACCAGCGGCTTTGGATCGTTCTACGCGCCGCGGGGTGCTGCAACGACTGCGGGTGTTGCCACTGCAGCGCCGGCGAATACTGCATATGCGACCAAGGAGCAGTGTCTGGTCTGCCACGGCGTGGGCAAGATCCTGCCGATCAAGGATGTGCACAACCCGGCGACCGCGCCCTGGTAAGAGCGTGACGGCGGCGGGGCCGGTGCAATGCCTGCCCCGCCGAAGATAGTTTCACCACCGCGGCACAGAGCAGCGTGCTGCGGTCTAGCAAGCACTAAAATGATCCGGAGGCGGTAACGCCTCCGGTTTTTTTTGTACAATCAAGTGGTGCCTGGTCATTAGCGAGCGCAAATCCAGCTCGCAGAAGCATTACTGTCTATGCTAATCAAGGAGTCGTTTCATGAAACGCAATATCTTCAAAATCGCAATGGTCGCCGCTGTGCTATTCGTATATACCGACCTGTCCTTTGCCGCCGAGAATAAGATCGGCGCGGCGGGAGAAGCCAAGGCAAGCAGCGCTGCCGCGTCGGTGAGCAAGGCGGCCAAGGAGAAGAGTGCCAAAGCGAAGACGAGGGTAAAACTCGTGGACATCAACAGCGCTGGCAAGGAAGAGCTGAAAACGCTCCCGGGCATCAAGGACGCCGAAGCCGACAAGATCGTCGCCGGCCGTCCCTACCTGAGCAAGGCCGATCTGCTCACGCAGAAGATCGTATCGCCCGAGACCTATGACGGGCTCAAAGCGCGGGTGATCGCCAAACAAAATGAAGCGACTGCCGCCAAGCTGAGCAAAATGCAAAAGCAGAACCGCTGAGTGCAAGTCGGCGTGCTGACCTAGCGGCAGATTGCATTTGCAAAACGAGTTGGTATGATTCGGCATAGGGAGCGTTTTCCATTGCCGTACAAGCTCCAGCTCTTCAGCGCAGCGCGATCTGTGCCAGGTCTGCGAGGCGGCGAAAAAGGGGTTCCGGCTTTGTGGTGCAGCAGAGCGAGGCGCGGTTCATTTGCGAATCGCGCCGGTTTTTTTGCAAGCGGGCCCGGCCTGTCTTTAAGCAAAAGGGTAGTCATGAACACGCATCGATCGTCGTTTCAGTGCATAGGCTCTATCCATCCTGGCGGAAACCTGGTTCGTGGATTGGCGGCTGCCCTGTTGCTGTTTGCCCTGACCGGGTGCGGCGGCGGGGGTGGTTCTGGAAGCGGTACTGCGGCCACCGGGGCGAGCACCCCAAGCGGGACTTCCGCGGGTGCGGCGGCGCTTGCGGCGTCCACCGCCCTCAGCGTAAGCATCACCTCGGTGACTATCAACAGCCCGCCCGTGGTGAGCTTCACTGTCACCAATCAGGCGGGCGACGGAATGACGGGTCTTACCGCGACCGACCTGCGTTTCAATATCGCCAAACTGGTCCCGGGATCGAACGGCGGTCCGAGCACCTGGCAGAACTACATCAATCGGGCCAGCAGCGGTGCCGTGCAGGGCAGCCAGGAGCGATCGGCAGCCGGCTACGCTTTTGGCACACTCTTGAATTTCGGGAACGGCAGCTACAGCTACACCTTTGCCACCGATATCAGGAGCGCCACCTGCCCGGCGCCGTGCACGGACGCGGATGGAAACGCGCTTGATCTCAGCTATCAGCCGGGATTGACGCACCGCGTTACGATCCAGCAGTCCAACAGCACGTATCCGCTGTCCGCAGGAATCTACGATTTCGTGCCGAATGGCGGTGCAGTCACGACTACGCGGGATATCGTCGCCACGGCCAAGTGCAACGCATGCCATAACCAGCTCACTGCGCATGGCACGCGTGTCGATACCAAGTTGTGTGTCACCTGCCATAACCCGGGGTCCTGGGTCGCCGGGACGCCGAATACGCCGGTGGATTTCAAGGTGATGATCCACAAGATCCACAACGGTGCCGCGCTGCCCAGCGTGCTCGCGGGCACGCCCTACGTGGTCAACGGCACCGATTTTTCGAAAACCGCCTTCCCACAGGATGTCCGTAACTGCACCAAGTGCCACGACGGCACACCGGGCGCGGCAAACGCGACCGCCCAGGGAGACAACTGGAAGAACCAGCCCAGCATGGGCGCTTGCGGGGCCTGTCACGATGATGTCTATTTCGGCTCGAAGCCCGATCCCGCCAAGCCCTATCAGACGATTGCGCACCCCGGCGGCGTGATGACCGATAACAGCGCCTGCTCGCTATGCCACGCCGCGGGCAAATTTACCGACAACAAGGACATCGTCGTTGCACACAACTTCCCGACCCGGTTTGCAGCCGCGTCAGCGAAATTCAAGTACAACATCCTGAGCGTCACGCCCACGACTGCGGGCAGCAAGCCCGTAGTCACGTTTTCAGTGACCGATCCGACCAACGGCGACAAGCCCTATGACATCAAGGCCGATCCGGCCTTCACGCAAACGACGAGCGGCAACAGCCGGCTGGCGGTAAGCATCGGCTGGAATACAGCCGATTTCGGCAATTCCGGCAGCGGCGCAAACTACGGCCAACCAGTCAGCATCGACGCACTTGCAAGTTCGGTCGCTGGGGCTGCGGCGGGTACCTATAGCGTCACTTCGACCGTTGCAATTCCAGCCACGCAAACCGGCACGCTGCGCGTCACCATCGATGGCCACCCTGCGGGTGATGTCACCACGGCCGGGACGTTCACAGACCGGCTGAAGGTCACGAGCGTATTCAAGGACGCCGCGATCACCGGCAGCGTGACTGCGCGGCGGGTGGTGGTCGACGTGGCCAAGTGCGACGCGTGCCACGGCACGCTTAGTCTGCACGGCAACAACCGCACCGACGAGCCGGGCGTATGCGTTGTCTGCCACAATCCGGATGCCACCGACGCGGCGCGCCGCCCTGTGACCGCTGGCGTGGACGGCAAGCTGGAGGAGTCGATCGACTTCAAGACCATGATCCATGCAATCCACGCGGGCGAATCGGGCAAGGGCGGATTCCGCACCAAGGGCATCGTGATTTACGGCTTCGGCAATACACCGAACTTCACCACTCCCGTGGTTTATCCGGGAAAGCTGCAGGACTGCTCAGCCTGTCATGCCGGAACCTCCTACCAGTTGACGGGCGTCTGGGCTGCGCCTACGGCAAACGGAATACAGGGGACCACGGTCAGGTCCGGCGCATCTGCGAGTGACCCGACTGACAATCTGAGAAATTCGCCGACGGCCGCAGTCTGCACCTCCTGCCACGACGATAGCGCGACGCAAACGCACGTACAGGATGCCGGTAGCGGTGGCAGCTTCGGCGTCCTGCCGGCGGCATTCAAAAACGAGATCTGCGTGATATGCCATGGACCCGGCAGGCTTTTGGACGTCAAGACAGTCCACGGTGTACAGTAAATGCGAAGCTAAACAAGAACCATGGCGAATGGACAGACAACGATGAACATGAAGAAACCCTTGCTTGCTGCGCTGTTTCTGCTGTCCGGCTTCGCGATCAATGCCGCTGCCGCCGACGAAGCGAAGGACAAGGCCTCCGAACCGCCCCCGCCGCCGCCCAGCATGGGCACGGAATACACCGAGAAGGGTGCCGACACCTGTCTGCAGTGCCACGTCGAGGGCGGCGATTTCCCGGTGTTTGCGATTTTCAAGACCAAGCACGCCAACCGCGCCGACAAGCGCACGCCGTTTGGCGCGGGGCACCTGCAATGCGAGGCCTGCCATGGTCCGGGCAAGAAGCACGCCGATGCGGGCGGCGGGCCGGACGGCATCAACAGCCAGAAGCGCACTTCATTCCTGCCGCCGCGCGAACGCAACAAGTATTGCCTCGAGTGCCATCAGAACGGCGCGCGCACCGGCTGGCATGCGAGCACGCACGATGCCAACAACGTCGCCTGCGCCGACTGCCACAAGATTCACGCCGAGCGCGATCCAGTGCTGGTTAAAGCCACCCAGCCGGAAGTCTGCTACAAGTGTCACCGCAAGGAGCGCGCGGACTTCCTCAAGCCCTCGGCGCACCCAGTGCGCTTCGGCACCATGACCTGCAGCGACTGCCATGCGCCGCATGGCTCGAACGCGCGGGCCCTGCTGGTAAAGCCGACGGTGAACCAGACCTGCTACACCTGCCACGCGGAAAAGCGTGGCCCGTTCCTGTGGGAGCATGCGCCGGTGGCCGAGGACTGCACCCTGTGCCACTACGCGCACGGTTCGGTCAATCAATATCGGCTGAAGAAGAACCCGCCGCTGCTGTGCCAGCAGTGCCATTCGGTGGCCGGCCATCCTTCGGTGGCGCGCACCAACGCATCTCTGCCGGGAGGCGCGGGCGGCGGGCAGGCCTTCCTGCTGGCCGGCAGCTGCCTCAACTGCCATTCGCAGATTCACGGCTCGAACCATCCGTCCGGATACAAGCTGATGCGCTAGGTTGAGAACGCGATCAGGGATATTTTTGAGCTGGCTTAGACAGGATAAGAACATGAAGACCTCGAACCAACTGCTTTTGCTCGGCGTGCTGAGCGCGCTTTCCCCGGCTGCATTGGCGGAGGGCGCCGCCGCACCGGACACTTCGCAGTGGAAATGCGAGTCCTGCAAGTTCGAGCAGGGCGTCAGCGGCACAATCGACGTGGGCGCAGGTTCGGTTTCGGACAAGTCGGCCAAATTCGGCCAATACAACGGCCTCGACAAGAAAGGCGGGTTCTTCATCGGCGACGGATCGGTACGCTCGCGCGGCGAAGACGGTTCTTACTGGAACCTGAATGCGTCGAACCTCGGCCTGGACACGCGTGCGGTCGACGCAGAGGGCGGCAAGCAGGGCAGCTACAAGCTCCTTTTCAAGTATGACGAGTCGCCGAACCGCATATGGAGCGGCGCGCAGACGCCTTTCATCGGCGCCGGCGGCACCTCGCTGACGCTGCCCGCCGGATTCGCTGCCGCCACGACCGGCGCCATGCCCCTGGCCGGGCAGATGAATTCGGTTGACCTGGGCACACTGCGCAAGCAGGTCGGAGTGGGCGCATCGTGGATCCCCGCTTCCAACTGGGAAACTGCATTCAACGTTCGCCACGAAACGCGCGAGGGGAACAAGCTGACCTCGGGGTCCTTCTTCGTCAATAGCACCCAGCTGGTGGAGCCCGTCGACTACGTTACCGACCAGGTGGACGCGTCGGCATCCTATGCCACGAAGAAATTCCAGCTTAAGTTTGCCTACTATGGATCGAAATTCCAGAATCACGACGATTCCCTGACTTGGGCCAATCCCTACGGCACGGCTGCGTTTCTCGGTGCCTTCCCCGGCGCCGCCGCCGGCCAGCTTGCGCTGCCGCCGGACAACCAGTTTCACCAGGTCTCGGCATCAGCGGGATACCAGTTCAGCGACAAGACGCGCCTGAGCGGTGATATCGCCTACGGCCGCATGACGCAGAACGACAGCTTCCTGCCTTACGGCACGGCATTTGCCGGGCCCGGCGGTTCGCTGAACGGCCGCGCGAAGACGCTGGATGCGGCGCTGAAACTCAGCTCGGCGGTCACTGACCGCGTGCGCCTGAGCGCGGCGTATACGCACAACGATCGCGACAATCAGACGCCGCAATCGCTGTACGCCGTGGTGTCCACCGACATGTTTGCGGGAACGCCCAGAACCAACCTGCCCTACAGTTTCAAGCAGGACAAACTGAAGCTGAGCGCGGAATACACCGCCTCGGCGCGCCTGCGCGGCTCAGTGGGCGCGGATTTCGATTCGAACAAGCGCACCTATGCCGAAGTTGACACCACGCACGAGAACACGATCTGGGGCAAGGTCGCTTCCAGTATCACGGACAAAATCGATCTGACGCTCAACCTCGCGCACGGCGAGCGCAGGAATACGGGCACATTCCAGCCTATCGTCGGGATCACGCCCCCTGAAAATCCGCTGCTCCGGCGCTTCAATCTGGCCAATCGCAACCGGGATACGATCGGCCTGCGCGCAGACTTCATGCCGTTGGAGCGCCTCAGCCTCGGTCTGGGTGTGGATTCTTCGGAGGACAAGTACACCGATTCCATCCTAGGCCTGACCAATGCGAAGGATTTCAATCTGAACGGCGACGCTACGCTGGTGGTGTCGGAGCGCACCAACCTGCGCTTCTACGCCAACCGCCAGGTGATCAAGTCCAATCAGGCCGGCAGCCAGACTTTTTCAGCGCCGGACTGGTTTGCCGACAACAAGGATACGGTCGATACCTTCGGCCTGGGCGTGAAGCATGCGGCGATCAAGGACAAGCTGGATATCGGCGCAGACTACAGCACGTCGCGTTCGCGCAGCCAGATCAACGTCAACACCGGCCTGAGCAATCCGGCATTCCCGGAAATCGCCGCGACGCTGGACACGCTGAAGCTCTATGCCACCTATCGCCTGAAAGAGTCGATGTCGCTGCAGGCGGGCTACTGGATCGAGCATTACTCCACCCGGGACTGGATGCTCGACAGCGTCACGTCTACGACCATCCCCAACGTCCTCACCATGGGGCTGCAGTCGCCGCAGTATCGCGTCGACGTGCTCAGGCTGGCGCTCCGCTACAAGTTCTAGCTATGTTCCCTCGCCCCGCTGGCGGGGAGAGGGCCAGGGTGAGGGGCGTTCACTAGTTCGACCAGAGCGGCGGCTCGTCCATGAGCGCGATCTGCTCGCGCAATTCCAGAATCCGGTCCTGCGCCGGTTTGGAACAAGGGGGCACACCCCCTTGTAAATCCCCCAAATCAGTCCAAATCAAGCCGGCCAGAGCGGCGGCTCGTCCATGAGCGCGATCTGCTCGCGCAATTCCAGAATCCGGTCCTGCGCGGGTTTGGAACAAGGGGGCACACCCCCTTGTAAATCCCCCAAGTCAGTCCAAATCAAGACGGCCAAAGCGGCGGCTCGTCCATGAGCGCAATCTGCTCGCGCAATTCCAGAATCCGGTCCTGCCAGTAGCGCTGCGTGTTGAACCAGGGAAACGCGGCGGGGAAGGCGGGGTCGTCCCAGCGCCGCGCGATCCAGGCCGAGTAGTGAATCAGGCGCAGGGTGCGCAGCGCTTCGACCAGATGCAGTTCGCGCGCATCGAATTCGTGGAAATCTTCGTAACCGGCGAGCAGGTCGGCGAGCTGGCGCACCATCGCGGCGCGCTCGCCCGAGAGCAGCATCCACAGGTCCTGCACCGCTGGACCGGTGCGCGCATCGTCGAAATCGACGAAATGCGGCCCGCGCGCCTCGGCGCCTTCGGTCCAGAGGACATTGCCCGCATGGCAGTCGCCGTGCAGCCTGAGGGTGCGCAGCGCGCCGGCGCGCTCGTAGCAGCGGCGCACCCCTTCCAGCGCCTGCGCCGTCACGCTGGTCCAGGCCTCGTCCAGGTCGGCTGGAATGAAGCCGCGGGCGAGCAGGTAGGCGCGCGGTTCGGTGCCGAAGCTGTCGATATCCAGTGCCGGGCGCGCGCGAAACGGCGCGAGCGCACCGACAGCGTGGATGCGGCCGATGAAGCGCCCCATCCACTCCAGGGTTTCGCGGTCCTCCAGTTCCGGCGCGCGGCCGCCGCGCTTGGGATACACCGCGAAGCGAAAGCCGCCGAACTGGTGCAGCGTCTTTCCGCCTTGCACCAGCGGTGCGACCACCGGAAGTTCGCGCTCGGCCAGTTCGCGCACGAATTCGTGCTCCTCGGCGATCTGCGCATCGCTCCAGCGGGCGGGGCGATAGAACTTGGCTACCAGCACCGGGGCTGGAGCCCCCGGCGCAGGCTCCTCCAGCCAGACCTGGTAGACGCGGTTCTCGTAGCTGTTTAAAGCCAGCAGGCGCCCGTCGCCGCGCAGCCCTATGCTGTCCAGCGCGTCGAGCACGCAGTGGGGCGTGAGGCCCGCGTAGGGCGTGGTTTCGTTCTTCGTGTCCATGCACCCATTGTACGGGGTGCAGCATATTGCCGGAGGGACACCCTTGTGGGAGCGAGCTTGCTCGCGATGGAATTCGCGAGCAAGCTCGCTCCCACAATCTCGATTGGGCGGCTCAGGCCTTGCCGGACTTGGGGATGAACGCGAGCGCGACGCCGTTGTTGCAGTAGCGCAGTCCGGTCGGCGGCGGGCCGTCGTCGAACACATGGCCGTGATGGCCGCCGCAGCGGCTGCAGTGATACTCGGTGCGCGGCAGGATCAGCTTGAAATCGCGGCTGGTGCCGAACGCGCCGGGTATGGTGGTGAAAAAGCTGGGCCAGCCGGTGCCGCTGTCGAATTTCATCGCCGAAGTGAACAGCGGCAGGCGGCAGCCGGCGCACACGAACACGCCCTCGCGCTTCTCGCCGTCCAGCGGGCTGGTGCCCGGGGGCTCGGTGCCTTCATGGCGCAGCACCTTGTAGGCAGCGGGCGAAAGGCGGTTCTTCCATTCCGCATCGGACAGTTTGAGCGGCTCGGCACTGCTCGCGACGTCCGCGCCCTCGGCCAGCAGCGACTTCCAGTTCATTTGCAGCTGTTCCACGCTTGCTCCTCCTTTGGCAAATGCGGACCGCGCGGGCCACCCTCCGGCCAGGCCCGCGAAGGGCATGGCCGCCAGCAGTTTCATCCAGTTGCGCCTGTCCATATCGGTCTCCTGTGTCTGGTCAAGACTATACGCGGTCCGGACCGGTCGTGGCAGCACCGGGCGGGACTGCGGCTCGTCCGCGCGCGAAGCCGTGTAAAATCGGGTCAAGCCCACCATGCCCTTCCGATGAACTCCAGCTCAAACAACTTAGTCGAGATTGCCGACCTCAAGTTCAATTACGGCGAACGCGAGGTGCTCAAGGGGCTCAACCTCAGCATCCCGCGCGGCAAGGTGGTCGCCATACTCGGCGCCAGCGGCTGCGGCAAATCGACGCTGCTGCGGCTGATCGGCGGGCAGGAGAAGCCGGCACAGGGCACGGTAAGGGTCGCGGGCGAGTTGGTCCACGAGCTGGACACCGATAGCTTGTACCGGCTGCGGCGCAAGATGGGCATGATGTTCCAGGCCGGGGGTTTGTTCACCGACCTTTCGACCTACGAAAATATCGCATTTCCGCTGCGCGAGAATACCGATCTGCCGGAGGAGCTGATCCGCTCGCTGATCCTGATGAAGCTGCACGTGGTCGGACTGCGCGGCGCGCGGGCGCTGATGCCGAGCGAGCTCTCCGGCGGTATGGCGCGGCGCGTAGCGCTCGCGCGCGCCATCGTGCACGACCCTATGCTGGCCATGTACGACGAGCCGTTCGCGGGCCTGGATCCGATTTCGCTCAACGTCATCGCCGACCTGATACGGCGCCTGAACGACGCGCTCGGCACGACCTCGATCATCGTTACCTACGATGTGAGCGAGTCGCTCAAGCTGGTCGATTACCTGTATGTCATCGCCGATGGCGTGGTGGTAGGCGAGGGCACGCCCGATGCGATGCTGGCTTCCGACAATCCCGTGGTTCACCAGTTCGTCCATGCCGAACCCGACGGCCCGATCCCGTTCCATTATCCGGCGCAGCCGATAGCGGCGCAGCTTGGCCTGAAATAGCGCCGCGCGCGACGCGAACCGGTTCAGCAGGACAAACCCAGATCGTGCACTTCGAGCGCAAACCCGCCGACGCGCTGGCGGTGTCGATGATGATCGTGCTGTGTCTGTGCTGGGGCTTCAACCAGATCGCGATCAAGCTGGCCGCGCCGGGCATTTCGCCCATCATGCAGGGCGGACTGCGCTCCACTATCGCGGTCGTGCTGCTGCTCGCCTGGGCGCGGCTGCGCCGCGTTCCCCTGTTCCGCCGCGACGGCACGCTTGCCGGCGGCATGGTCGCGGGCGTTCTGTTCGCGGGCGAATTCATATTCATCTATGCCGGGCTTGCCCATACCGCGGCGTCGCGCATGGTGGTGTTTCTTTACCTCGCGCCCTGCCTGACGGCCCTGGGCCTGCAGTGGTTCGTGCCGGGTGAGCGTCTGAGCGCGCTGCAGTGGACCGGCGTGGCGCTGGCATTCATCGGCGTGGCGCTCGCATTCGCCGACGGTTTTGGCGCGGCCAGGGAATCGACCCTGATCGGCGATGCCTTCGGCGTGATCGCAGCGGCGCTGTGGGCGGCGACCACAGTGGTGATCCGTTCGAGCAGGCTCGGTTCGGCCAGCGCGACCAAGACGCTGTTCTACCAGCTCGGAATTTCCGCGCTGGTTCTGCCGCTCGCATCGCGGATCGCAGGCGAGCCCGGGATCGTCGCGCTGTCGCCAGTGGCGGTGGCGAGCCTCGCCTATCAGGGCGTGATCGTTGCATTCGCCAGCTATCTGGCCTGGTTCTGGCTGCTCACGCGCTATCTCGCCGGCAGGCTGTCGGTGTTCTCGTTTCTGACGCCCCTGTTCGGCGTGGCATTCGGCGTCATCCTGCTGTCCGAGCCGCTCAGCGGCATTTTCCTCGCTGCCGCGCTGCTGGTGGGCGCGGGCATTGCGCTGGTGAACCGGCCGGCGCGCAAGCCGGCATAGCGATCGTCGCAAGAGGAGAGGAAACCTCCAGGACGCATGAACTTGTTCGCGCCGGACCTCGGCTGGCACGCTGTTGCCGCATGGTCTACACTGGAATTCGTTCTGTGAGGAGGAGGACATTATGCAACTGCGGGAGATACTCAGAATAAAAGGGAGCCTGCTGGTCGCCATCGCCCCGGACGGAATGGTGAGCGACGGTGTCAGCATCATGGCCGAGAAGGACATCGGCTCGCTCGTGGTGATGCATCAGGGCGGCCTGGTGGGCATGCTGACTTTTCGCGAAGTACTGCTGGCGCTGCGCAAGAACAAGGGCTCGATCCAGGGCGTGCGCGTGGATGACATCATGGTGAAAAACCCCAGAACCATCGCGCCGAACGTCGAAGTCGACGAGTTGCGCAGCGTGATGCTGCAGCATCACATTCGCTATATGCCGGTTGTCGAGGGCGACAAACTGATCGGCGTGCTCTCGTTCCACGACGTCGCGCGGGCGGTGCTCGAGGAACAGGCGTTCGAGAACCGCATGCTCAAGGGCTACATCAAGGATTCGCCGGCTTAGCCGCACCGAAATCATCCAGGCGCATCCTTGCCGCCAGCGTTGGGTCCGGGCGCCGCAAGTCCGGCGCCCGCCTTGCCTTACTCCTCGCGCGCGGGATAGCTCGCGCTCATGCCTGCGCGCACGTCGGCCTGGATGCCGTACTGCGGGATCGGGTACCTGAGCCCGTTCGCCGACAGCGCCTGCATCCCGGCTATTGCCTTGGGCAGGAAATGCGGCGGCAGCGCCATGAGCATTTCGTCGTCGAGCACGCCCCCGTAGCGCCGCTCCGCGTAGCAGGGTATGGACAAACTGGGTTCGCCGGTCGCCAGTGCGCGGCCCCAGGAGTCGGCGCAGGCCGATTCGCCCACCACGCTCCAGTCGAACTTCCTGTAGCCCGACCATTGCAGGCCGTTGATGAAAATGATCATCTGCCCCGGCGTCGCGTAGATGAGGCATATATCGGGCGGATTCAGCCTGCCGCTGGCGAGCGGCGACACTGCCATGGCCTTGTATTTTCCATGCGGCACCACGTCCATCGCGCGCTGATGCGCAGCGGAATCCGCCGTGGTGGCATACCACACGCCGGCCATGCGCTTGCCCGAGCGCCATTCCTCGTCCTGCGGCGCGAGCCCGATCACCGCGCGGCACTGCGCCCCGACCAAATCCTCGCTGGTGACGCCGACAGTAAAGCCCAGCCTCGCCGCCTGCGCCACGATCTGATCGGTGGTGTGGATAGCGCCGGCGCGGCGCAGCTTCGGTATCGCCTGCATGTCCTCGACGCGTTCGAACAGTTTCATGCCGATGGGCGTGGTCTTCAGGCGCAGCAGACGGATCAGGCCGTCGACCAGGCCGGTCCAATCGTAGTGTTCGCCCGTGATGGCGGGACTTGCTCGATTCGGCATGCTTGTTCCTCCTCAGCCGTCTTGGCCGCAACAGGCGATATGCTAAACTCGATGCGAAAAAACCGCGAGCAAAAACGATGTCCGGCAACACCCTGGGAAGATTGTTCTGCGTGACGTCCTTCGGCGAGTCGCATGGGCCCGCCTACGGCTGCGTCGTGGACGGCTGCCCGCCTGGATTGGAATTATCCGAGGAGGATATCCAGCAGGAACTGGACCGGCGCAAGCCCGGCACTTCGCGCCATGTGACGCAGCGGCGCGAGGCGGACCGCGTGGAGATCCTGTCCGGCGTGTTCGAGGGCCGCACCACCGGCACCGCCATCGGGCTGCTGGTGCGCAATGAGGACCAACGGAGCAAGGACTACGGCAATATCGCCGAGAGTTTTCGTCCGGGGCACGCGGACTATACCTATTGGCAGAAATACGGCATCCGCGACTATCGCGGCGGCGGTCGCGCTTCGGCACGCGAGACGCTGGTGCGCGTGGCGGCCGGGGCGATCGCGAAGAAATGGCTGCGCGAAAAATTCGGCATTTCGATTCGCGGTTATTTATCGCAGCTCGGGCCCAACAAGATAGCGCTCAAGGACTGGAGCGCCGTCGGGCGCAATCCGTTCTTCGTGCCCGATATGGATGTCGTGCCGGCGCTCGAAGCCTACATGGACGCGCTGCGCAAATCCGGGGATTCCTGCGGTGCGAAAATCACGGTGATCGCCGAAGGCGTGCCGGTGGGCTGGGGCGAACCGGTGTACGACCGGCTCGACGCGGACATCGCCTACGCGATGATGGGCATCAATGCAGTGAAAGGCGTGGAGATCGGTGCGGGCTTCGCGTCGGTGGAGCAGAAGGGCAGCGAACACTCCGACGAGCTCACGCCGGAGGGGTTTCTTTCCAATAACGCCGGCGGCGTGCTCGGCGGCATCTCCACCGGGCAGGACCTGCTGGTCAATCTGGCGATCAAGCCGACCTCGAGCATTCGCCTCGCGCGCCGCTCGATCAACAAGCGCGGAGAAGCCGTTACCGTGCAAACCCACGGGCGCCACGATCCCTGCGTCGGCATCCGCGCCACGCCTATCGCCGAGGCGATGCTGGCGCTGGTGCTCGCCGACCATGCGCTGCGACAGCGTGCGCAGAATGCCGACGTGAGCACGTCCACGCCGAAAATCCCCGCGCGCGTTTCCGCGAAAGCGGCGGCGAAGCACGCCGCGAAGCCGGTGGACGATCCCGACCCGGACGAGGCCTAGATCCCGCGCACGTCGCCTGGGCGGTGCAGAAAAAAAGGCCCCTGACGCGCAGGGGCCTGAAGGGCAGAAACGAGCAAATCGCAGCGCACCCTATTCCGCGCTGCTCCGATCCGAAGTGCGGATCCTAGTCTGGCCAGGGGAGGAGATCCTGGTCATTTCACACCCGCGCCGGCCCGCATCGGCGGGGAATTCCCGGAGCTCGCTCCTGGGCCGGTTACGACGGATTCGATTCAAGACGGCCGCGCTTCACGCTTACGGTCATCATTCCAACTCCGCGCCAGAATGCCAAAAACGTTTCAGCTTATGGCCCCCGGAGACGGGGTGTACGGCTTCGGATCGCGCTGAAGCGTCCCTTTGACGCCCCTCTTGCCTGCCTCGGCTGAAGTTAAAGTAATTCCCGTAGGCGTACGCGAGGTACCCGCCTACAAACACGACGGCGAGACACAGGCCTTGCGCAATTTCCACTATATCGTCGATGAATTCATCCATTTCCATCGGAACTCTCCCGTGAAGCCGGAAAGCGTGGATCCTCGATTTTGCCTGGCCCCGGACGCAGGGGCGGGTTTTACCCGGTCTTGGTTCGCGCTACTTGGTCGTGACCGTGGTGGTGGTCTGGTTGTTGTCGTTCGACGTCGAGGCAGCAACGGCGACGGCGGCAACCGCGACCGCAGCGGCAACCATGCCGGCGGTAATGCCGCCCGCGGCTGCGCCGGTCGCGGCGCCCGCGCCGCCGGCACCGCCCGATGCCTGGGTAGCCTGTCCCAAGGCACTGCCGGCAACGAACATAGACGCAACAATTGCGGCAAGCGCTTTCTTCATATATCCCCCTGGTTCTCCGGTTAAATGGCGCTGATTCGGGCCAAGCGCGAGTCAGCGCTTTGATAGTAGTCGCCGGAGGCGGGAAAAAGCATCATCCAAAAGGATGAAGCGGCGCGGATCCGAATAGATCGAACGGTCTAGTCGCCGTACCAGCAAGCAGAGCTGCGCCCGCCTGGTGTAAGCGCGGGTGAAACAGGATATCCTGCCAACGCGCCAGCCATCCGATTTCTGTTATTCACAAGTCTTCATCCATGCCCGTTCCATACTGGCGCCTTTCCGCTTTCTATTTCGCCTACTTCGCCTATGTCGGTGCCCTCGCGCCCTATTTCAGCCTGTACCTGGCTTCGCTCGGGCTGACAGCGGCGCAGATAGGCGTGCTGTTATCTCTGGGCTCACTAACGCGGGTGGTCGGTCCGAACTTCTGGGGCTGGGTCGCCGACCGCACGCAGCGGCGCGCACGCATCGTCAGCCTCACGCTGGCGCTGGGCGGCGCCTGCTTTGCCGGTTTCTTCTTCGTCCGTTCGTTCTGGGGCTTGTTCGCCCTGCTGATTGCCACCGGGTTTTTCTCCAGTGCTTCAATGCCGCTGACCGAGTCGCTGACGCTATCCCACCTGCGCGGGGCGGTGAGCAGCTATGGCTCGATCCGCCTGTGGGGTTCGGTGGGCTTCATCATTACCGTGACGCTGATCGGCTATGCCCTGGACGCGCTGCCGGTCGCCAGCCTGCTGTGGATGGTGCTGGCGACCTATGCGCTGGGCTGGGCCTGCGCGCTCGCAGTTCCGGACGCCATTCCCGCCGGCGAACGCGCCGAGCCGGGACCGGTATGGAATATCGTGCGGCGGCCCGAAGTCGCGGCGCTGCTCGGCGCATGTTTCCTGATGAGCCTTGCGCACGGCCCGCTGTATGCCTTCTACTCGCTCTATCTCGTGGGCCACGGCTACAGCAAGGCCGCGGTGGGCTGGATGTGGGGCGCGGGCGTGATCGCCGAAATCCTGGTGTTCATGCTGATGCCGGCGCTGATGCGCCGCTATTCGCTGTCGCTGATATTGCGCGCGTGTTTTGCCGCAACGGCGCTGCGCTTCCTGATGATAGCGTGGGGCGTGGATTCGGTCCCGGTACTGTTCGCGGCACAGCTGCTGCACGCGCTGAGCTTCGGCGCCTACCACGCTGCGGCGGTCACGGCGATACACCACTGGTTCCAGGGGGCGCACCAGGTGCGCGGACAGGCAATCTATCTGTCGGTATCGTTCGGCGCAGGCGGCGTGTGCGGAAGCGCGCTGGCCGGACTGGGCTGGGACAGCCTCGGTCCGGCATGGACATTCAGCGCCGCAGCATTTGCCGCGCTCGCAGGCTATGGCCTGCTGCAGTGGAAAGTGCGCTCGGCGCATATCTGAGCCCGCCTCTGGGATCGCCCTTGCCCGGAGGCTGTTTTTGCGCCTGCCGCTTACTCCAAATCCCTGTTTTGTGTGGCATAATTCGTATTTGAGCAACGCGATTTCCGATCATGCCGCAGACCCTGTATGACAAGCTTTGGGACAGCCATGTGGTGCACGTCGAGGACGACGGCACTGCGCTGCTCTATATCGACCGCCACCTGGTGCATGAAGTCACCAGCCCGCAGGCGTTCGAAGGCTTGCGCCTAGCCGGGCGCAAACCCTGGCGCGTCGATTCCATCGTGGCGACGGCAGATCACAACACGCCTACTACCGACTGGAACGAGGGCATCAAGGATCCGATCTCGCGCCTGCAGGTCGAGACCTTGGACGCAAATATCCGCGAATACGGCGCCAAGGCGTATTTCCCCTTTCTCGACCGGCGCCAGGGCATAGTCCATGTGATCGGCCCGGAGCAGGGCGCGACCCTGCCCGGGATGACGGTGGTATGCGGCGATTCGCACACCAGCACGCATGGCGCCTTCGCCTGCCTTGCCCACGGCATCGGCACTTCCGAAGTGGAGCACGTGCTCGCAACCCAGTGCCTGGTGCAAAAGAAGATGCAGAACATGCTGGTTGCGGTGGAGGGGCCGCTCGCCCGGGGCGTGGGGGCGAAGGACATTGCGCTCGCCGTGATCGGCAAGATCGGTACTGCCGGCGGCACGGGCTGTGCCGTCGAATTTGCCGGGAGCAGCATACGCGCGCTGAGCATGGAAGGGCGCATGACGCTGTGCAATATGGCGATCGAGGCCGGTGCGCGCGCCGGCATGGTGGCGGTGGACGACACCACCATCGCCTATCTCAAAGGAAGACCGTTTGCGCCCAGCGGCGAGAGCTGGAACCGCGCCGTAGCCTATTGGCGCACGCTGGTTTCGGACCCGGGCGCGCAATTCGACCGCGTGCTGCGGCTGGATGCGCGTGAAATCCGGCCGCAGGTCACCTGGGGCACGTCACCCGAGATGGTTGTGCCGGTGGACGGGCGCGTGCCCGACCCGGACAAGGAAAAGGATCCGACGCGGCGCGAAGGCATGGAGCGCGCGCTGGTCTACATGGGACTGAAGCCGAATACGCGTATCGAGGACATACGCCTGGACAAGGTGTTCATCGGATCCTGCACCAATTCGCGCATCGAGGATCTGCGCGCGGCGGCGGCAGTGGTGCGCGGCAAGCGCGTCGCAACGACTGTCCGGCTTGCGATGGTCGTGCCTGGCTCCGGCCTGGTCAAGGCGCAGGCCGAGCAGGAGGGGCTGGACCGGATCTTCCGGGAATCGGGGTTCCAGTGGCGCGAGCCCGGTTGTTCCATGTGCCTCGCGATGAACGCCGACCGGCTCGAGCCGGGGGAACGCTGCGCATCGACCTCGAACCGCAACTTCGAAGGCCGTCAGGGTGCGGGCGGACGCACCCATCTGGTCAGTCCGGAAATGGCTGCCGGTGCCGCAATTGCCGGACATTTCGTCGACGTACGCAACTGGAGATAGGGGGCAGCCGTGCGCAACACCGATGTTCTTCTGATTTCGCTGCTGGTGGCGCTGGCCTTGAGCGCGTGCAATACGCTGCAGGGCGTGGGCAAGGATCTGAAGCAGGGCGGCGAAGCCATCGAGCGCGCTGCTGCGCGCGCTCGCGCGGGCTGCTGGAGAAGCTGAGTCTCATGGAAAAATTTACTGTACTGAACGGCATCGTGGCGCCGCTCGACCGCGCCAATGTGGACACCGACGCCATCATCCCCAAGCAGTTCCTGAAATCGATCAAGCGCTCGGGCTTCGGCCCAAACCTGTTCGATGCCTGGCGCTACAAGGACGTGGGCGAGCCCGGCATGGACAACGCGAAGCGGCCGCTCAATCCGGACTTCGTGCTCAATCAGCCGCGCTACAAGGGCGCTGCCATACTGCTCGCACGCAAGAATTTCGGCTGCGGCTCGAGCCGCGAGCATGCGCCCTGGGCGCTGCAGGACTACGGCTTTCGCGCCGTCATCGCGCCTTCGTTTGCGGACATCTTCTACAACAATTGCTTCAAGAACGGGCTCCTGCCCATCGTGCTCAACGAAATGCGCGTGGATCAGCTGTTTCACGATGTCAATGCGTTTCCCGGCTACAAGCTGACGATCGATCTGCCGCGCCAGCTCGTGCTTACGCCGGACGGCGCGACGCAGATTGCCTTCGACGTAGACGCGCATCGCAAGCATTGCCTCGTGAACGGGCTGGACGATATCGGCCTGTCGCTGCTGCAGGCCGACAAGATCCGCGCATTCGAGGCGCGCCGGCGCGCCGAACAGCCGTGGCTGTTCGACTGACCGCAAGCAAAGGAACAACATGAAAATTGCGGTGCTTCCCGGCGACGGGATCGGATCCGAAATCGTCGCGCAGGGGCTCAAGGTGTTGAACGCGCTGCGCGCCGACGGCCTGAAACTCGAAATGGAACAAGCCCCGGTCGGCGGTGCCGCCTATGATGCGTCGGGCGATCCGCTGCCCGCAGCGACGCTCAAGCTCGCGCGCGAAGCCGACGCCATACTCTTCGGCGCGGTCGGCGGCTGGCAGTACGATCAGCTGCCGCGGGCGAAACGCCCGGAGCAGGCGATTCTGGGACTGCGCAAGGAGCTGGGCCTGTTCGCGAATCTGCGGCCGGCCAAGGTGTTTCCCGAACTGGCGGAGGCGTCGACGCTGCGGCCCGAAGTGGTGGCGGGGATGGATATCCTGATCCTGCGCGAGCTCACCGGCGACATCTATTTCGGCCAGCCGCGCGGGGTGCGCAAGCTGGACAACGGCGAGCGCGAGGGCTTCGACACCATGCGCTACAGCGAATCCGAAATTCGGCGCATCGCGCACGCCGGATTTCGCGCCGCGATGAAGCGCGCGAAGAGGCTGTGTTCGGTGGACAAGAGCAACGTGCTCGAAACGTCGCAGCTCTGGCGCGAAGTCGTGATCGAGGTTGCGCGCGAATATCCGGGCGTGGAGCTGTCGCACATGTACGTCGACAACGCGGCGATGCAACTGCTGCGCGATCCCAAGCAGTTCGACGTGATGGTCACGGGCAATATGTTCGGCGACATCCTCTCGGACGAAGCGTCCATGCTTACCGGCTCGATCGGCATGCTGCCTTCGGCCTCGCTCGACGCGAACAACAAGGGCCTGTACGAGCCGATCCACGGATCGGCGCCCGACATTGCCGGCAAGGATCTGGCGAACCCGCTTGCAACCATATTGTCGGCGGCGATGATGCTGCGCTACAGCTTCAATCAGGACCAGGCTGCGGACCGCATCGAGGCGGCGGTGGCAACGGTGCTGGCGCGCGGGCTGCGCACGGCGGATATACACCGGCCCGGAACGCAGCGGGTCGGCACGGCGCAGATGGGCGACGCCGTGATGGCGGCGCTGTAGCCGGCTCTGTGTCCAGGGCGCAGCGCGCGGGCAGGGCGACGCCGCTGTCGCCGCATCCTTCCCCCTCCTGTGCCCAGGGTTTAGAATTGCATTGTTAATCTCAGGAAGATAGTCATGAAAAAGATAGGCTTTGTGGGCTGGCGCGGTATGGTGGGTTCGGTGCTGATGGACCGCATGCAGGCGGAAAACGATTTTGCGCTGATCGATCCGGTGTTTTTCACTACATCGAATATCGGCGGCAAGGGCCCGCGCGAAAGCAAGGAACCGCTCAAGGACGCGAAATCCATTGCCGACCTGAAGCAGATGGATGCGATCATCACCTGCCAGGGCGGCGACTACACCAATGAGGTTTTTCCGAAGCTGCGCGCGAGCGGATGGGACGGCTACTGGATCGACGCGGCCTCGGCGCTGCGCATGAAGGACGACGCAGTCATCATCCTGGACCCGGTGAACCTGCAGGTGATCGAGGACGCCCTGGGGCGCGGCGTGAAGAATTACATCGGCGGCAACTGCACCGTCAGCCTGATGCTGATGGCGCTGCACGGCCTGTTCCGGGAAGGCTTGATCGAGTGGATGACCGCGATGACCTACCAGGCCGCGTCGGGCGCCGGCGCGCAGAACATGCGCGAGCTGCTGGCGCAGATGGGCGCGGCGCACGCCTCGGCCGGTGCGCTGCTTGCGGACCCGGCATCCGCGATACTCGAGATCGACCGGCGCGTGGCCGATACGCTGCGCGGCGAGGCGTTGCCCAAGGAGCATTTCGGCGTTGCGCTGGCCGGCAGCCTGATTCCCTGGATCGACAAGGAAATGGACAACGGCCAGAGCCGCGAGGAATGGAAAGGGCAGGCCGAAGGCAACAAGATACTCGGGCGCGCGGACAAGCCGATCCCGATCGATGGCCTTTGCGTGCGCATTGGCGCCATGCGCTGCCACAGCCAGGCGCTCACGATCAGGCTCACACGCGATCTGCCGCTGAGCGAAATCGAGGCGCTGCTGGCCTCGGCCAACGACTGGGTGAAAGTGATACCGAACACGCGCGCGGCAAGCATGCGCGAACTCACGCCCGCTGCCGTGACCGGCAGCCTGAGCGTGCCGGTAGGCCGGCTGCGCAAGCTCAACATGGGCGGACAGTACCTGTCCGCGTTTACGGTCGGCGATCAGCTGCTGTGGGGCGCGGCGGAGCCCTTGCGCCGCATGCTGCGCGTTCTGCTTGCGCGGGAAGGGGAAGGGAAGGCGCCCAAGGCCGCGAGGGCAAATGCCGGAGTCGCCGTCTGAGCCAGGCCGGGGGCCGCTTTTTGGTTGAAAAATATCCGGCTTGAGGCGCTTTCATCACAAGAAAGATTAGCTTGCAAGGCTAAGGCTATGATGTTAATTTAGTTAGTCCACAAACGTATTCAGGGGTGGAAGGTGGGTAAATCCGTCATAAGAATAAGCGCGTTAGCCTCGGCGTTGTTCTTGCTGCCGTCTTTAGCGGTGGCCGCTGGGCTGGGCAAGCTGACTGTGCTTTCTGGCTTGGGACAACCCTTGAGGGCCGAGATCGAACTGCTCGCCACGGAAAAAGGCGAGGCGGACAATCTGAGCGTGCGCCTGCCGTCTGCCGACGCATTCCGAAAAGCCAACATCGACTACAGCGGCGCGCTGCTGTCGATCAAATTCACCATCGAGCAGCGCGGCGAAGGAGGCAGCGTCGTCGTCCTGAGCTCGACGCAGCCAATCAACGAGCCTTTCCTCGACATGCTGGTGGAACTCGACTGGAAGACGGGCCGCCTGGTGCGCGAGTACACGTTCCTGCTCGACCCGCCCGAATACAAAGCGCCCATGCCCGCGCCTGTGATTGCCGCGCCCGTGACAGCCGCGCCGGCGATCAAGTCCGTGGAAATGCCCAAACCGGTGCCACAGGCGGGGCGCGCGCCGGCGGCGGAGCGACCGATGGCGGCAGCAACGCCTGCGCCGACCCGAACGGCGACGAAGCCTGCGGCGGCAGAGGCCAGCAAGAGCTATCAGGTCAAGCAAGGCGATACGCTCACCAAGATCGCCGGTGCCAACAAGCCCGACAACGTCAGCCTGCCGCAGATGCTGATTGCTTTGTATCGCAGCAATGCAGACGCGTTCGATGGCAACAATATCAACCGTATGCGCGCCGGCAAGATCCTCAATATTCCCAATGCAGACGCAGCAGCGGCGGTCGATCCGGACGAGGCCGCGCGCACGGTATTGGCGCAGGGTAGCGAATTCAACGAGTACCGGCGCAAGCTGGCTGCGGCCGCCGCGGCCGGTCCCGAACGCACTGAAAAGCAGGGGCAGCGGGCAAGCGGCAGGATTACGGCGCGCGTGGAAGAAAAGCCCACGTCGACCAAGGAGGCCAAGGACCAGCTCAAGCTTTCCCGGTCGGAGGAGCCGGGCAAGGGAGGTGGTGCGAAACGCAGCCAGCAGGGGGTGCAGGAAGATCTGGTCGCGGCGCAAAAGGCACTCAAGGACGCAAACGAGCGCATCGCACTGCTCGAAAAGAACGTGCAGGACATGCAGAAACTGCTGGAGCTGAAGAGCCAGGCAGGTGCGCAACTGCAGCAGCAGTCGGCCAAAGCCGGTGCCGCAGCGAAGGCGCCTGAGCCTGCCAAGGCCACCGAGCCGGCGAAAGCCGCTGCTGCGCCGGTCAAGACCGAGGAAGCGGCCAAGGCTGCGCCTGCGCCTGCGCCCGCAGCCCCCAAACCCGCGCCGCCCAAGGCCCCGGCGAAGAAGATCGTGCCGCCTCCTCCGCCTCCGCCGGAACCGAGCCTGATCGACGAAATCCTGAGCAACGAACTCGCGGTGTACGGCGGCGGCGCGGGCCTGCTGTTGCTGTTCATCGGTTACGCGTATTACGCCTGGAAGCGCAAGAAGACGCTGCAGCAGATGGAGAGCAGCAGCGTGATGGCCGCCCCCGAATTCGCGGCGGATTCCGTGTTCGGCGCCGCGGGCGGCGCCAAGGTCGATACCGACCAGGGCGAGGCGCAGGCCGAATTTGCGCCGAGCGGCGCGGCCGCAGCCGCCGAGACCGAGGAAGTCGATCCGATTGCAGAAGCGGACGTCTACATGGCGTACGGCCGCGATGCGCAGGCCGAGGAGATTCTCAAAGATGCGCTGGGCAAAAATCCGTCGCGTCAGGCGCTGCGTGTCAAACTGCTCGAGATATATGCCAATCGCAAGGACGTCCAGACGTTCGAGGCGGTGGCAGCCGAGCTGCATGCGGCTACGGACGGGGAAGGACCGGAGTGGGCCAGAGCAGCAGCGCTGGGTGCGCAGCTTGACCCAGGCAATCCCCTTTACGGGGGCGCCGCGCCGAGCGCAAGCGAGGCCGGAGTAAGCGATACGCAACCTGTAAGCCGAGAGCAGGCCGGGCCGGAAGGCGGTGCCACGGGAGAAGCGTCGCCGGGCCTCGATTTCGACTTGGGCCTGGGCGAGGCGGCTGCTGGCGAGGCATCGTCGTCGGATGTGGCCGCCGGGCCCGCGCCGGCTTCTGACGTAACTGCCGATCTGGGATTCGATCTGGATCTGGGCGGTGAGGAGAAGAAAGCCGAAGCGGCGCCGCAGGAAACACCGGCCGCGCCCGCCGCGCCGGATATCCAGGTCAAGGAGGCCGAAGCGCCGGCGGATGCTGCCGCATCCATCGATTTTGATTTTGAACTGCCTGCTTCGGGAGAGCCTGCGCAGGTGACGGCGCCCGCGCAAGTGTCCGCCGAAGCCGCGGCGCCCGCCGCCGAGGAGCCGCAGGCGGCGCCTGCCGAGGGCGGTATCGACTTCGATTTCAATCTGGAACTGCCGGAGCAGAAGGAGGAGGCACCGGCGGCACCGGCGGCGCCGCTGGACCTTTCTTCGATCAGCCTGGATCTGGGTGCGCCGGGGGAGGCGGCACCTGCCGCGGACGCGCATTGGCAGGAGGTCGCGACCAAGCTGGACCTGTCCAAAGCCTACCAGGAGATGGGCGACAAGGACGGCGCGCGGGAATTGCTCAACGAAGTGCTGAAAGAAGGCGATGCAGCCCAGCAGGAGCAGGCGAAGACGATGCTCGCGGCCCTGGGCTGATACTTCCGGGTATCGAACCGACCCCGGGGCTTGCCCCGGGGTTTTGTTTTTATGGGGGTGTATCCTGAGAGGGCGCGAGCGCAAGGATGCAACGGACCCCGGCGCGTACCATCTGGGGGCCCGGCTCAAAGGACGCGTCCGGTACCAGGATCCACGGACAGCAACATGAAAATCGCGATCGGAATCGAATATGACGGCAGCCGTTTCCACGGCTGGCAGTCGCAGCCTTCCGGCGATACCGTTCAGGATCAGCTGGAGCGCGCGCTCGCCCGCATCGCGGGAGAGCCGGTTCGGCTGGCTGCGGCAGGGCGCACCGACACGGGCGTGCATGCCCTGGCGCAGGTGGCCCATTTCGAGACGGCCGCGGTGCGCCCGGAATCGGCCTGGGTGCGCGGCGTCAACACGCTGCTCGAACAGGCCGTGGCGGTGCAATGGGCGGTGCCGGTGGTCGAGGATTTTCATGCGCGCTACTCCGCGATATCGCGCAGCTATCGCTACGTGCTCTACAACCATCCGGTGCGGCCGGCGCTGCACCATGGCCGCGTCGGCTGGTTTCATCTGCCGCTGGATGTGGAGGCGATGCGCGCGGCACTGGACATCCTTGCAGGCGAACACGATTTCAGCGCGTTCCGCTCCAGCGAATGCCAGGCGAAGAGTCCGGTGCGCACCATTCGGTCCTGTTCCCTGGAACAGCGCGGCTCGCATCTGTGTTTCCAGTTCAGCGCCAACGGTTTTCTGCACCACATGGTGCGCAACATCGTCGGTTGCCTGGTCTACATCGGCAAGGGCAAGCATCCACCGGGATGGCTGGCGGAAGTGCTCGCCTCGCGCGATCGTCGTCACGCGGCGCCGACGTTCGCGCCGGACGGGCTTTATCTGAGCAGAGTGGATTATGCCGCTGGCTGGGGCTTGCCTGAATTCGTGCCCGGCCGCACCGTTTTCCCCGAACAGGAGTGGGCGTGAGAACGCGCATAAAGATCTGCGGCATTACGCGGGTGCAGGACGCGCGCGCCGCGGCCGAGCTCGGAGCCGATGCCATCGGTTTGGTGTTTTATGAGCCGAGTCCACGCTGCGTCACAGTGGAGCAGGCGTGCGCAATCATTGCCGCGCTGCCGCCGTTCGTAACGGTAGTCGGACTGTTCGTCGATCCGACGCGAGACCGGGTCGCGTCGGTGCTGCGACAATGCACCCTTAACGTGCTGCAATTTCACGGCGACGAAACGCCGGATTTTTGCAGTGCATTCGGGCTGCCTTATATCAAGGCCGCGCGGGTCAGGCCGAATGCCGATTTGGTACAATCGCTTTCGCCCTACACCGGCGCGCAGGGCTGGCTGCTGGACGCGTACCACGACCGATTGTACGGCGGTACCGGCGTGCCCTTTGACTGGAAACTGATACCACGGGGACTGGCCAGGCCCGTCATACTCTCGGGCGGGCTCACGCAGGAAAATGTGGGAGCGGCAGTGCGCCAGGTCAGGCCCTGGGCGGTGGATGTGTCCAGCGGGGTCGAGGCGGAAAAAGGCATCAAGAATGCCGCGAAAATCGCGGCCTTCATAACGGGAGTCAAGAATGAAAGTACATGATCTGCCGGACAGCCATGGGCATTTCGGTCCGTACGGCGGCGTATTCGTCGCCGAGACGCTGATCCAGGCGCTGGACGAACTGCGGCTGGCCTACGAGGAATGCCGCAGCGACCCAAAATTCCTGGCGGAGTTTCGCTATGACCTCAAGCATTACGTCGGCCGCCCCAGCCCGGTGTATCACTGCGAACGCTGGTCGCGATTGATCGGCGGCGCGCAGATTTATCTCAAGCGCGAGGACCTCAATCACACCGGCGCGCACAAGATCAACAATACCCTGGGGCAGGCGATGCTCGCGCGGCGCATGGGCAAGCCGCGCATCATCGCCGAAACCGGTGCCGGCATGCACGGCGTGGCCAGCGCCACCGTGGCGGCGCGCTACGGCCTGGAGTGCGTGGTGTACATGGGGTCGGAGGACATCAGGCGCCAGGCGGCGAATGTGCACCGCATGAAGATTCTCGGCGCCAGTGTGGTGCCGGTCGAATCGGGCTCGAAGACGCTCAAGGACGCGTTGAACGAGGCGATGCGCGATTGGGTCACCAATATTCACAACACCTATTACATCATCGGCACGGTCGCCGGGCCGCACCCCTATCCGATGATGGTGCGCGATTTCCAGTCGGTGATCGGCGAAGAGTGCATCGAGCAGATGCCGGAGCTCGTGGGGCGCCAGCCCGATGCCGTGATCGCCTGCGTCGGCGGCGGCTCGAATGCGATGGGAATCTTCCATCCCTATATTCCGCTCGGCAGCGTGCGCCTGATCGGCGTGGAGGCAGCCGGATTCGGCATAGCCAGCGGCAAGCACGCGGCATCCCTGACTGCCGGCCGCCCCGGGGTGCTGCACGGCAACCGGACCTATCTGTTGCAGGATGAGCACGGACAGATCATAGAAACGCATTCGATATCGGCGGGCCTGGACTACCCCGGGGTGGGACCGGAGCACGCCTGGCTCAAGGACAGCGGGCGCGCCGAATACGTCACCGTCACCGACGACGAAGCGCTCAAGGCGTTTCACGACCTGTGCCATTTCGAGGGCATCATCCCGGCGCTCGAATCCAGCCATGCGCTGGCGCACGCGGCGAAGATGGCCGCGACCATGCCCCAGGACAAAGTCCTGCTGGTGAACCTTTCGGGTCGCGGCGACAAGGACATGCACACGGTCGCCGAAAAATCCGGCATCAAGTTCTGATACCTGAACAGGCGAGCGGCGGATGAGCGCATTGCTCTACAACGAGGATGCCCTGACCGGGATCAGCCGCGTTGCCGACGCGTCCGTGGACCTGGTCGTGGCGGATCCGCCCTACGGGCTGGGCAAGGACTACGGCAACGACTCCGATCGCCTGGACGCGGATGCATACCTGGCATGGAGCCGCCGCTGGGTCGACGCGGTGCTGCCCAAGATGAAGGCGAACGGCAGCCTGTACGTGTTTCTCACCTGGCAGCGCAGCCCGGAGGTGTTCAGCTACATCAAGACCCGGCTCGACATGGTGAACGAAATCATCTGGGACCGCCGCGTGCCCAGCATGGGCGGCAGCACGCGCAAGTTCTCCTCGGTGCACGACAACATCGGGTTTTTCGTGAAATCGCGCGACTACCATTTCGACGTCGATGCGGTGCGCATACCCTATGACGCCCAAACCAAGAAGGCGCGCTCGCGCTCCATATTCGTGGGCAAGAAATGGCTGGAGGTCGGCTACAACCCGAAGGATGTGTGGAGCGTGTCGCGGCTGCATCGCCAGCATGCCGAGCGCGAAGACCACCCGACGCAAAAGCCGCTGGAGATCGTGGAGCGCATGGTGCGCGCGAGCTGCCCTGAAGGCGGAACCGTGCTCGACCCTTTCATGGGGAGCGGCACCACGGCGGCGGCGGCGCTGCGCCACGGGCGCAGCTTCATCGGATTTGAACTCAACCCGGATTATTTTGCCGTCGTGCAGAAGCGCGTCGGCGCGATCCTGCATGCCGATGGGCGCGCGCAGCGCGCCGCAGCACTCCTTCCCTCGTTTTCCTAGGACACCATGTCACGCATCCAGGCTGCATTCGAAAAACTTGCCAAGAGCGGGCGCAAGGCGCTGATTCCGTTCGTCACCGCCGGCGATCCGGAGCCAAGCATCACCGTGCCCTTGATGCATGCTCTGGTCGAAGCCGGCGCGGACGTGATCGAGCTGGGCGTGCCTTTCTCCGACCCCATGGCCGATGGTCCCGTGGTTCAGCGCGCCAGCGACCGTGCCCTGCGGCACGGCGTGGGCCTGGATCGGGTGCTCGCGTTCGTGCGCGAATTCCGCTCGAGCAACCAGACGACGCCGGTGGTGCTGATGGGCTACGCCAATCCGATCGAGGCGATGGGCACGGAGCGCTTTGTCGAAGAGGCGCAGCGTGCCGGCGTCGACGGCGCGCTGGTCGTCGACTATCCGCCGGAGGAATGCGAGTCTTTCGCGGCGCTGGTGCGCAGTCATGGTATGGATCTGATATTCCTGCTGGCGCCGACCTCCAGCGATGCGCGCATCGCACTGGTAGCGAAACTCGCCAGCGGCTACCTGTATTATGTTTCGCTCAAAGGCGTTACCGGCGCCGGCCATCTCGACCTTGCCGAGGTGGCGCAGAGACTGCCCCTCATCCGCCGTGAGAGCAAACTGCCGGTGGGCGTAGGCTTCGGCATCCGCGACGCGGCTACCGCAAGGGCGGTGGCGCAGGTGGCCGATGCAGTGGTCATCGGCAGCGCCATCATCCAGCAGATCGAAGCAGCCCCGGCCGGGCAGCAGGTGCAGTACGCGGCGAAGTTCATGCAGGGCATACGCGCGGCACTGGACGAAAGATGAGCTGGCTGCAAAAACTGCTGCCGCCGAAGATGAAGCGCTCGGTCGGCCCGAGCAAGCGGGCCGTGCCGGAGGGGCTGTGGATCAAGTGCGCATCCTGCGATGCGGTGCTTTATGCCACGGACCTGGAAAAGAACCTCAACGTTTGCCCCAAGTGCAGCTACCACAATCGGCTTTCGGCGCGCGCGCGCATCGACATGCTGCTCGATCCCGAGGGGCGCTTCGAGATCGGCGCCGAGGTGCAACCGGTAGACAGTCTCAAGTTCAAGGACAGCAAGCGCTACGTCGACCGTCTCGAGGACGCACAGCGCGAGACCGGGGAAAGCGATGCGCTGGTGGTCATGCAGGGTGCGATCAAGAATGTTCCGCTGGTTGCCGCGGTGTTCGAGTTCGAGTTCATGGGCGGCTCGATGGGCTCGGTCGTGGGGGAACGCTTCGTGCGCGGCGTGCAGGTGTGCATCGAGCAGGAGCTGCCCTTCGTCTGCTTCACCGCCACTGGCGGCGCGCGCATGCAGGAAGGCCTGCTGTCGCTGATGCAAATGGCCAAGACCACCGCAGCGCTGACCCAGCTCGCCGCGAGAAAGCTGCCCTTTATTTCAGTGTTGACGGATCCCACCATGGGTGGCGTGTCGGCAAGCTTTGCCATGCTCGGGGACGTGATCATTGCCGAGCCCAAGGCCCTCATCGGCTTTGCCGGACCGCGCGTGATCGAGCAGACGGTGCGCGAGAAGCTGCCGGAAGGCTTTCAGCGCGCGGAATTCCTGCTGGAAAAAGGGGCCATAGACATGATCGTAGACCGTCGCCAGATGCGCGATCGGCTGGCGCAGTTGATCACCCTGCTGCTGCGCATTGCGCCGGAAACTGTCTAGAATCTGTCGTGCCAGTGCAGGTACGGCCGTCGAGCCCGCGCCCTGGCCGTGCGCGCATATGCTCATAATGAACTGATTTCCCAGGTCGTCCAGCCAGCGATGGAATTTCCAGTGTCCGACAAACGTCCGGCCTCGCGCCGTGCTTGTTCCTCCCGGTTTCAGTCCGAATGCCCGTGAACCAAATCGAAGACCTGGCTGGCTGGCTCGCGTATATCGAGCAGCAGCATCCGCAAACCATCGCGCTCGGGCTGGATCGCGTCGCGCGCGTGCGCGACGCGATGGGCCTCGCGCCCACGGTGCCGGTCATCGCCATAGCAGGCACCAATGGCAAGGGTTCCACCTGCGCCATGCTGGAGGCCATGCTCGGTGCGGCGGGGTATCGCACGGGCCTCTATACGTCGCCGCATCTGCTGCGCTACAACGAGCGCGTGCGCATCGCCGGACGCGAGGTGGACGACGCGGCGCTGGTTGCGTCCTTCGCGCGGGTGGAGGCGGCGAGAAACGCCGTGGGCGACACCAGCCTGACCTATTTCGAGTTCGGCACGCTCGCCGCGGTGGACCTGTTCCTGCGCAGTGCCGTCGATGTGCTGCTGCTCGAAGTGGGCATGGGCGGGCGCCTGGATGCCGTCAACGCGTTCGATGCCGACTGCGCCATTGTGACCAGCATAGACCTGGATCACATGGAATACCTTGGCGGCACGCGCGAGGCCATCGGCTTCGAGAAAGCCGGAATATTCCGCCCCGGCAAGCCGGCCGTGCTCGCCGACAGATCGCCGCCGGCGTCGGTGCTCGCGCATGCGCGGGCGAGCGGTGCCGCTTTGCTGCGCATTGGCGCGGATTTCGACTACGAGCAGGGACGCGGCAACTGGTCCTTCCGCGGCCCGGCAGGCCGATATTCCGGCCTGCCGGAACCGGCGCTGTGCGGCGGGATCCAGCTGCAAAACGCGAGCGCGGCGCTGGCGGCGCTGGATGCGTTGAATCAGCGCCTGCCCGTTTCCGCGGACGCGCTGCGCCGGGGTTTGACCGAGGTCAAGCTGCGCGCACGCTTCGAGCTGCTGCCGGGACCTCCGGCGCTGGTACTGGACGTGGGACACAATCCGCAGGCGGCGGCAGTGCTCGCGCAAAATCTGGAAAGTCTCCCGCCCTGTGCACGCACAACGGCCGTGTTCGGTATGCTGCGCGACAAAGACATCGCCGGCGTAGTGAACCTGCTGACGAAACACATCGATCGCTGGTTCGTGTGCACTCTGCCGCCGCCGCGCGGTGCCCCGGCATCCGAGCTGGCGCGGGTGCTGCGTCAGTCCGGTGTAGACGCAGTGCGCGAATTTGAGAACCCGGTGCATGCCTACCTGGCGGCCAGCAGCGAAGCTGCCGAAAATGATAGAATTATCGGGTTTGGATCCTTTCATACCGTGGCGGATGTGATCGCCGCCCGGGGGCAGTCATAACGTCCGTTTTCGCCCTGCGGGAATGGCGTTTGATTTGGTGCAGGATCAGGGGCAAATGAAGGGGCGGGAATGCGGGTTTCCCGTTTCTATCCCCGGTTTCGTATTGAACGCAAAGGCGTAGATGGCGGAAAGCGAAGAAGCCCTGCAGCTGAAACGGCGCGCCCGGCGCCGTCTGGTCGGCGCCATCGCCCTGGTGACTTTCGTCGTCATCATCCTGCCACTGATTCTGGACAAGGAGCCAGGGCCGCCTGGCCCGCCTCTGAGCGTGCAGATTCCGAATCAGGACAGCGGCAGTTTCAATACGCGCGTGGTCCCGCCGCCGCCCGCGGCGCCGACACCCGCAGCACCGACACCCGCAGCACCGGCATCCGCAGCACCGGCATCCGCAGCACCGGCGCCCGAAAAGAAGGCCGAGAGCGCGCCGGCCAAAGTCGAGGCCCCAGTGGCCAAGGCCGTGCCCAATCCTGCGCCAGTTGCTGCCAAAGCAGAGACCGCAGCGGCCAGGCCGATCGACAAGTCCGAGGAACAGCGGGCGCAGGCCGCGCTCAATGGCCAGACCTGGGCGGTCGCCCTGGACGCGTTTTCCGACAAGAGCAACGTAAGACAGCTGCGCAGCAAGCTATCTGCTGCCGGGGTAAAGTCCTATACTGAGTTGGTAAAGACCAGCAAGGGCGAACTGACGCGAGTGCGCGCCGGCCCCTATGCCACCAAGGAAGCCGCCGAGAAGGCGCGCGCCAAGCTTGAGGCGATGGGACTCAAACCTGGTGCCGTTGCGAGCCGATGACGTGGTTCGACTATGCCGTTATCTCCGTCGTCGTGCTGTCGGTACTGCTGGCGCTGTTTCGCGGGGTGGTGCGGGAAATCGCTGCGCTGGGCGGGTGGGCGGCGGCATTGATATTGTCGGGCCTGTTCGCGCAGGATCTGGCGCAGTGGCTGCCGGGGAGCCTGTCGCATCTGCTGCGGGCGGTGATTGCGTATCTGATCATCTTCCTCGGCGTGCTCTTGCTTTCGGGTGTGATCGGCCTGCTGCTGGCAAAACTGTTCCGCGCCGCGGGCCTGGGATTTACCGACCGCGCGGTGGGCGCATTGTTCGGGCTGGTACGCGGCGTCGTGATCGTGTTCATCGGGGTAATGCTGGCTGGCCTGACCAACCTGCCGAAGGAGCCGTTCTGGCGCGAGGCGGCGCTGTCCGGCCCGATTGAGACGGCGGTGCTGGCAGCAAAGCCGGCGCTGCCGAAAGACTTGGCGCAATGCATCCGTTACAGGTGAGACCATGTGCGGGATTCTCGGTGTAGTGGCAAGGACTCCGGTAAACCAGCTGCTCTACGACGGGCTGCTGGTGCTGCAGCATCGCGGACAGGACGCGGCGGGCATCGCCACCTCCGAAGGCCAGACCTTCCACATGCACAAGGGCGGCGGACTGGTGCGCGACGTATTTCATACGCGCAACATGCGCGCGCTGCCCGGCAATATGGGCATCGCCCACTGCCGCTATCCCACGGCGGGTTCCCCATCGAGCGCGGCCGAATCGCAGCCGTTCTATGTCAATTCGCCGTTCGGCATCGTGCTTGGCCACAACGGCAACCTCACCAACTCCGAGAGCCTGAAGCAGGAGATGTTCCGCCAGGACCTGCGCCATATCAACACCAACTCCGATTCCGAGGTGCTGCTGAACGTGCTGGCGCACGAGCTGCAGGAAGCCTCCACCAATTACAAGCTCGATCCACAGATCATTTTTGCCGCGGTCGCCGCGGTGCACCGGCGCTGCCGCGGCGCCTACGCAGTCGTGGCGATGATCGCCGGCTACGGCCTGCTCGCGTTTCGCGACCCCTATGGCATACGTCCGCTGGTGATCGGGCGCATCGATACCGGCAGCGGCTATGAATACCTGGTTGCATCCGAATCCGTGGCGCTGGACACCCTGGGCTTCCAGATCGTGCGCGACGTCGCGCCGGGCGAGGCGGTGTTCATCGACGAAGAGGGCAATTTCTACAGCCGCCAGTGCGCGGCGAAGACCTCGCTCAACCCGTGCATATTCGAATACGTCTACCTGGCGCGCCCGGATTCCCTCATGGACGGGGTGTCCGTCTACGAAACCCGGCTGCACATGGGCGAGCAGCTGGCCGCCAAGATCAGAAGCCAGTACGCCCATCTGGACATCGACGTGGTGATCCCGATCCCTGACTCCAGCCGACCCAGCGCCATGCAACTGGCTCTGGACCTGGGGTTGTCCTACCGCGAAGGCTTCGTCAAGAACCGCTACATCGGCCGCACCTTCATCATGCCCGGCCAGCGAGAGCGCAAGAAATCCGTGCGGCAGAAGCTCAATGCCGTGGCGATGGAATTCAAGGGCAAGAACGTGCTGCTGGTCGACGATTCCATCGTGCGCGGCACCACCAGCCACGAGATCGTGATGATGGCGCGCGAATCCGGCGCCAATCGCGTGTTCTTCGCTTCGGCGGCGCCGCCGGTGCGCTATCCGAACGTCTACGGCATCGACATGCCCACGCGTCAGGAACTGATCGCTAACGGACGCAGTAACGAGGAAATCGCGCGCGAGATCGGCGCCGACGCGCTCATCTATCAGGATCTGGACGCGCTGCGGGCCGCGGTGACCGAAGCCAATCCGCGCCTGACGCAATTCGAAACGTCCTGCTTCGACGGCAGCTATATCACCGGCGACGTGACGCGCGAGTATCTCGACAGCGTGGAAAACCACCGCAACTGCGCGCGCGAAGGCTCTGCCGAGGACGAGCGCAGTACGCAGCTCGATCTGGGCCTGGTCGAGATCGATCGGGCCTGACACGGCCTTTCTGCAATTGACACCTGCGCGCTGCGGTAGTAACGTAGCGCTGCGCCGATTTGAAGCATAGCTTGCGGGCGCCGCCGGTTCGATCACCGGCAAACAAATACAGCTAAAGCGTGGGAAACCCGTCTTAGCCAAAGCTAGGCGGGTTTTTGTTTTTTGGGGAACGCCTGCGCGGGCTGTCTAGATGTCCGTGCCATGCGCCGCGCGGCAAACCGGGCACCACCTTCACATGGACGCAATCATGGCAGACACAAGCGAATTCGACACCCTGGCGCTGCGCTCGGGCATCCACCGCAGCCAATTCGGCGAGCATTCCGAGGCCATGTACCTCACCTCGAGTTTCGTGTTCCAGAACGCGGCGCAGGCCGCGGCGAGGTTCACCGGCGGCGAGGAGGGCAATATCTATTCGCGCTTCACCAACCCCACGGTGAGTGCGTTCCAGGAGCGTCTGGCGGCCCTGGAGGGGGCCAAGGCCTGCGTGGCGACCGCGTCGGGCATGTCGGCCATCCTGGCGCTGTCCATGGCCCTGCTGAAGGCGGGCGACCATGTGCTGTGCTCGGCCAGCGTCTTCGGCTCCACGGTACAGTTGTTTTCCAGCATTATGGGCAAGTTCGGCGTGGAGACCAGTTTCGTGTCCGGTGCCAGCGTCTCCGCCTGGGAGGCGGCGCTGCGCGGCAACACCCGGCTGCTGTTCATCGAGACGCCGTCCAATCCGCTCACGGAAATTGCGGATATCGCCGCGCTATCGGCGTTGGCGAAGCGCGCCGGCGCGCTGCTGGCAGTGGACAACTGCTTCTGCACCCCCGCGCTGCAGCAGCCGCTGCGGCTCGGCGCCGACGTGGTGATCCATTCCGCGACCAAGTATCTGGACGGGCAGGGCCGCGTGCTGGGCGGGGCGGTAGTCGGGCCGCGCGGGGCGCTGATGGACAGCGTATTCGGCTTTCTGCGCACTGCCGGGCCCAGCCTGTCGCCGTTCAATGCCTGGGTCCTGCTCAAGGGCCTGGAGACGCTGCGCATCCGCATGGACGCGCAGTCGCGGGCCGCGGAGCAACTGGCGCAGTGGCTGGAACGCCACCCCGGCGTCGAGCGCGTGTATTACCCGGGATTGGCCTCGCATCCGCAGCATGAGTTGGCGCAGAAGCAACAGCGCCTCGGCGGCGCCGTGGTGGCGTTCGAGGTAAAGGGCGGACGCGAAGCCGCCTGGCGCGTGGTGGATGCAACGCGCATGATTTCGATCACAGCCAATCTGGGCGACACCAAGTCCACGATTACCCATCCGGCCACTACCACCCACGGTCGCATCAGCGCCGAGGCGCGCGCGGCGGCGGGAATCAAGGAGAGCCTGCTGCGCGTCGCGGTCGGCCTGGAGGCGATCGGCGATATACAGGCCGATCTCGAGCGCGGCCTGGCTTGATTCAAAAGTGCCTCCGGCCTGCGCCCAATGGCGCTCTTCAGCTGGCGTCGAGTTGCACCGCGCGGCAGCCTGAATCGTCGCAGGACAGGTAGCTGCCGTTCTGGTACCAGTCCGCCAGCACCCAGCGCTCGCAGGCATGGCCGTCGACCATGTGGACATGGCGCGCCGGACGGTGGGTATGGCCGTGGATCAGCCGCGGATAATTGTGGCGGCGCAATTGGGCCTCGACTTCATCCGGCGCGACATCCATGATCTCGGCCGGCTTCGCGCGCTTTTCCTGTTCGCTCCGGCGGCGCAGGGCCTCGACCGCCGTCTTGCGCTGGGCCAGCGGCTGCCGCATGAGCTTGTCGATCCAAGCCGGGCTGCGTGCTTCGCGCCGGAACGCCTGATATTCCAGATCCAGCGTGCACAGGGTGTCGCCATGCATCAACAGCGTGGCTTGCCCGTACAGACTGAGCAAGGCGGGATCGGGCAGCAGCTTTACTGCGCTCGCGCGCGCGAAGGCTTCGCCGATCACGAAATCGCGGTTGCCGTGCATGAGGTAGGTCGGGACGCCGGCGGCGACGAGGCGGGCCAGGGCGGCGCATATGCCGGCGTTGAACGGGTCGTCCAGGTCATCGTCGCCAACCCAGTATTCGAACAGGTCGCCGAGGATGTAGAGCGCGTCGGCGCCGCGCGCCTCGCGCTCGAGGAAGCGGAAGAACGCGCGGGTCGCCTGCGGCCGATCAGCGCAAAGGTGCAGGTCGGAGATGAACAGCGTGCCCACGCGCGCCCGGGTTCACAGCGCTTCGGCGCGTTCCAGCACCACGTCCTCGACCGGGACGTCCTGGTGGCCGCCGCGGTTGCCGGTCTTCACGCCCTTGATCTTGTCGACCACGTCCATGCCCTCGATCACCCTGCCGAACACGCAATAGCCCCAGCCCTGCGGCGTAGGCGCGCTGTGATTGAGGAAACTGTTGTCCTTGACGTTGATGAAGAACTGCGCGCTGGCCGAGTGCGGATCGGAGGTTCGCGCCATGGCGACGGTATAGCGCTCGTTCTTGAGGCCGTTGGCCGCCTCGTTCTCGATCTGGGACTGCGTCGGCTTTTGCTTCATCCCCGGGGCGAAGCCGCCGCCCTGGATCATGAAGCCGTCGATGACGCGGTGGAACACGGTGTTGTCGTAGTGCCCGCTCCTGACATAGGCGAGAAAGTTCTCCACCGTCTTGGGCGCCTTGGCGGCGTCGAGTTCCAGGGTGATGGTGCCGTGGTTGGTGTGCAGTTTGACCATGATGTGCTCGCTATCGGTTGGTGACGCCGGGTTTGGAAGCAATGGGCTTGGATATGACGGAAATGGATTCGATGATCACCGGCTGCAGCGGTACGTCGCTGGAAAACGGACCTCCCGCTCCGGTAGGGGCGCTGGCGATGCGCATCACCACGTCCATGCCACTGACCACCCGGCCGAAAACGGCGTAACCGAAACCCGCGCGGCTCGGTTCGCGGAAATTGAGCGCGTCGTTGTCGGCGACATTGATGAAGAACTGCGCTGTCGCCGAATGCGGGTCCGAGGTGCGCGCCATGGCGATGGTGCCGGTGTCGTTTCTCAAGCCGTTTCCGCCTTCGTTTTCTATCGGCGCACGGGTCTTTGTCTGGTGAAAATTCCGATCGAATCCGCCGCCCTGGATCATGAAGCCGCGGATGACGCGGTGAAACTGCGTGCCGGCGTAGGCGCCGTCCCTGACGTATTGGAGGAAATTGGCCACGGTCTTCGGTGCTTTGGCGGGGTAGAGCTCGATGCGTATGTCGCCGGCGCTGGTCTTCATTTCGATCAGCGGGTCGGCGGCAAGTGCCTGGCCAGACCAGAGCAGCAGGCCAAATATGATGTACGTCAGTGATCGCATCGATGCAGCCTCTCGGGGGAGATTTCTTGTGCGGTACGCGCCGAATTGCGAATCGCGGCAGCCGGCCGCGGCGATCCTTGCTAAGCCGCGCCTTCGTAGATGATGCGCCACTTGCCGCCTTCCTTGGACCAGTACTGGCGCTTCTTCATTACGTTGGACAGGTTGTTCGAGCGGTAGTCCTGGTCGAACGTGACCACCACCAGCTCGTCCTTGCCCGGATTGCGGAACATGCTGAAATTGGAAAGCCTGAGCTTGATCCAGGTCTTGCCGCTGTTTACCTGGCGCTTGTGCTGCGCCCATTGCGCGAGGTTCTCGTGGTCGGCGGAAAACTTTTTCGAATAGTGGGTCAGGTAGCGCTCCGTATCGCGGCCTTCCCAGTCGCTGCGCCAGTGCTCGATTTCGGCGTTGAGCGCATCGCGCTCGGCGTTCCAGTCGTCCAGCGACAGCCATTCGACCTGCTCGCTGATGATCACCGGCGTAAGTCCGATCTGCAGCTTCGTCGATAGCGCATCGAGGTCGGCGTTGGCGAGCACCACGCAGCCGTTGCTCGCGCGCGGGGCCCGGCTGTAGGTATCGCTGGGCGTGCCGTGGAGCCAGATGCCGTGGCCATTGCGGCCATGACGCCGGTCCCACTCGTTGGGGTAACTGATGGGGTAGGCGCCGCTGCCGTAGAAATCGGAGAGCTTGTTGCGCGGCAGGCTGGCGGTGACGTGGTATACACCTACCGGCGTCTTCTCGTCGCCTTCGCGCGTCTTCTCGCCGCCGCGTTTGCCGGTGCTGATGTAATAGTCTGCGACGAAGCGCGGCCGTCCGTTTTCGTTCTGGTACAGGTACAGCCGCGAACGCTTGTTGTCGACGACAATCGCGTAGCGCTGGTCGGTGCGCAGTTGCAGCAGATAGCGCGGCACCCGGTCTTGCGATGGACGGTCACGGTAGGCATGCAGCCGGACCAGTGCTTCGGCGCGCAGGTCCGCCAGGCGCGCGCTCGATCCCTGCGGCGCGTCGCCGAAAGTCTTGAGCTCGCGGCCGCGCGCCAGCAACAGGTCGCCCTTGATCAGGTAGGCCAGGCGGAAATTGGGTTTGGCCCGGATCAGTGTCTCGACCTGTTTGAGCGCCTGATCGAGGCGGTTGCCCTCGATCTCGTCGAACACTTTGCCCAGCATGTCATCGGTGCTTTGGTCTGCCCGTGCGGGCGGCGGGGAAAGGAGAAAGGCGCTGATGAGGACTAGCGCCCCGGCTAGCAGTAGCTTGGAAAGACTGCGCCGCAACTGCATCAATTAGTTGACCCGTTCTTCATGGATTAGCCACTTCCCATTGACTTTGACCATATCCAGCGTTTTGGTTCCCGATGCTTTGATCACATCCGAGCGGTAGGATTGGCGAAAGCTGACGCTGGCGCTGTTCTCGCTCTTGATCGAGACCTTGGGCGATTCGATTTCGACTTCGATTTTCTTCGGTGCGCTGACGCGCTGCTTGCGCCCCTTTTCCCATTCTGCGCGCGGTTCGCCCTTGGGCGTCTTGAAGTCCTTGGCATAATGCGCGAGGTAGCCCGCGACGTCCTGTTTCGACCAGGCGCTGGCCCATGCGCGCACGGCCTTCAACAGCGCTTCGGTTTCCGCGGACTCACCGCCGCCGGCTTTTGGCGCCGGCTCAGCCGCTTTGGCTTCGGCTGCCTTGGGTTCTGTCTTCGGTTCCGCCTTCGGTTCGGCCTTGGGTTCGGCTTTCGGTGCTGCCGCCACCTTGGTCTCGGCAGGTTTCGCACTCGTGGCCGCGCTTGGCGGCGCCGCCTCTGCCGTCTTGGGCGGTTCTGCGCGCGCCGCGGCGCGCGCAGCGCGCGATCCGCTGCCGATCAGTTCGCCGATCATCGCAAGCTTGGTTTTGGCGCCGGTGTTCGAGGAGTCCAGCTGCAACGCCTTGTCGTAAGCCTGGCTCGCGAGCTTGGCATAGATGTCGCCGAGGTTTTCGTGCGCGGTGGCATAGCTCGGGTGGGTGCGAATCGAGGCTTCCAGCGCGGTTTTGGCCTTTTCGTACTGTCCCTGCGCCGCATACAGCACGGCCAGGTTATTGTACGGTTCGGGCAACTCGGGATAGTCCTCGGACAGCTTCTGGAATACCTGGATCGCCTCGGCCGGGCGGTTCATTTCCGTCAGGATCAAGCCCTTCAGAAACCGTCCCTGCGCGTCGCGCGGCTTGCCGGCGAGGTATTTGTCGATGCGATCGAGCGACTGCTGCAGCTGGCCCTGCCGCATCATGCGATTGATGTCCTGCAGCTCGTCGGCGTGGACGCAAGCTGCAGCCAATGCGATGCCTAGCGCGAACGCGGTGCGGCGGAGGATCTGGTGCATTGTGTTATACTTTCCCGCGCTAGTTTGATTAGCCTGGCATTCTAACAAGAACACCGGAACGTCCACAATAGAGACCGCCGTCGAAGATTCGCCGGCGGCGGCGCCTTCGCGCGGAAGGCGCGCCGCCCGCAAGCAAATCCCGCCTGCCATTTGCGCATGCTAAAGATATACAACACCCTTGCCCGCCGCAAGCAGGATTTCGTCCCGATCGAGCCGGGCAGGGTGCGCATGTACGTGTGCGGCATGACCGTCTATGACTATTGCCATCTGGGGCATGCGCGCGTCATGGTGGTGTTCGACATGGTGCAGCGCTGGCTGCGCGCTTCCGGCTATGCGCTCACCTACGTGCGCAATATCACCGACGTGGACGACAAAATCATCCGCCGGGCGGCGGAAATCGGCGAGTCCATAGGCGAGCTCACCGCGCGCTTCATCGCGTACATGGACGAGGACGCGGCCGCCCTGGGCGTGCAAAGGCCCGACAGCGAGCCGCGCGCGACGCAGCACATACCCGGCATGCTGGAGCTGATCGACACGCTACAGGCAAAAGGGCTTGCGTACCGCGCCGATAGCGGTGACATCAACTACGCGGTGCGCAAGTTTCCCGGCTACGGCAAGCTGTCCGGGAAGTCGCTGGACGAGTTGCGTGCCGGCGAGCGCGTCGACGCCGACCCGAGCAAGCACGACCCGCTCGACTTCGTCCTGTGGAAGCGCGCCAAGCCGGGCGAGCCGGCTTGGGATTCGCCCTGGGGCGAGGGCCGTCCGGGCTGGCACATCGAGTGTTCGGCCATGTCGTGCAGGCTGCTCGGCGAGCATTTCGACATTCATGGCGGCGGCCAGGATCTGCAATTCCCGCATCACGAGAACGAGATTGCGCAGTCGGAAGGCGCGCACGGCGGCGTCTTCGTGAACTACTGGATGCACAACGGATTCGTGCGCGTCGACGACGAAAAGATGTCCAAGTCGCTCGGCAATTTTTTCACCATACGCGAGGTGCTGAAACAGTACGACGCGGAGGTGGTGCGCTTCTTCATTCTGCGCGCGCACTACCGCAGCCCGCTCAATTACTCGGATCAGCATCTGGACGACGCCAAGGGCGCGCTGACGCGGCTGTACACGGCGCTCAGGAACGTGCCGCCGCAGGCAATCGCGATCGACTGGGATGAGGTCGGCGCCGCGCGCTTCAGGGCTGCGATGGACGACGACTTCAATACGCCCGAAGCGATGGCGGTCCTGTTCGAACTCGCCGCCGAAGCCAACCGCAGCAAGTCGGCGCAGACCGCGGGACTGCTCAAGGCGCTGGGCGGCATCCTCGGCCTGCTCGGGCAGGATCCGACCGAATTCCTGCAGGGGCGCGCGCACTCGATGGCGACAGACTCGGCAGAGCACGGAACGGCGCCGGCGTCCCCGGCGGCGATCAGCGGAACGCAGATCGAGCAGAAGATTGCCGAGCGCACCGCAGCCAAGAAAGCCAAGAACTACGCCGAAGCCGACCGCATCCGGGGAGAACTGCTGGCCGCAGGCATCGTGCTCGAGGATACGCCGCAGGGCACCAGCTGGCGGCGTGCCTGAGCCCAAAGCGGCTTTAGCAGCCGTCCATGCGTATCGACGGCGCAACTGCGGATGCCATGTGGCTTCGGCCGCCGGCTGCGCCCGCGCAACCCACGCTGCGCGTGGATTAGCCTAGGCCGCAAGGTGAAGGGGTTCTCCGCTATTCAGCAAAGAACTCCTTCACCTTGTCCATCCAGGACTTCGCGCGCGGGTTGTGCCGGTCCGAGTCCTTGACGTTGATTGCTTCGAGCTCGCGCAGCAGTTCCTTCTGCCGCTCGGTCAGGTGCACCGGCGTCTCGACCACCACGTGGCACAGCAGGTCGCCATGGGCGTGGCTGCGTACCCCCTTGATGCCCTTGCCGCGCAGGCGAAAGATCTTGCCGCTCTGGGTTTCCGCCGGAATCTTGATCCGCGCCGACCCGGAAAGCGTCGGAATTTCGATCTCGCCGCCCAGCGCGGCGACGGTGAAGCTGATCGGCATTTCGCAATGCAGGTCATCATGGTCGCGCTGGAACACCGCGTGCGGCTTCAGGTGCAGCTGCACATACAGGTCGCCGGGCGGCCCGCCATTGACGCCGGCTTCGCCCTCGCCGCTCAGGCGAATGCGGTCGCCTTCGTCCACGCCGGCGGGAATCTTGACCGCCAGGGTCTTGTGCTGCTTGATGCGGCCCGCGCCCTGGCAGGTGACGCAGGGGTCGGCGATGATCTTGCCGGTGCCGTGGCATTTGGGACAGGCCTGCTGGATCGAAAAGAATCCCTGCTGCATGCGCACCTGGCCCTGGCCGCCGCAGGTCGGGCAGGTCTTGGGCTGGGTGCCGGGTTTTGCCCCCGAGCCGTGGCAGGTGCCGCACTCGTCCATGGTGGGAATGCGGATCTTGGTCTCGGTGCCGTGCGCCGCCGCTTCCAGCGAGATCTCGAGGTTGTAGCGCAAGTCCGCGCCGCGGTAGACGCTGGAGCGGCCGCCGCGCGCCTGTCCGAAGATGTCGCCGAAGATGTCGCCGAAGGCGTCGGCGAAATTGGAAAAGCCGGCACCGTGCGCGCCGGCTGCGGCGGAAGGATCCACGCCGGCGTGGCCATAACGGTCGTAGGCGGCACGCTTTTCGGCGTCCGATAGCACTTCGTAGGCTTCCTTCGCCTCCTTGAACTTTTCCTCGGCGCCTTTTTCCGAATTGCGGTCCGGATGGTGCTTCATCGCGAGCTTGCGATAGGCCTTCTTGATCGCGTCTTCATCCGCATCGCGATTGACGCCCAATACCTCATAGTAGTCGCGCTTAGCCATAGGTTCCGTGATGGGAGAGTATCTCGAGCCGGGCGGGCAACGGCAAAAGGGGCGAGGTTATCACTCCTCGCCCCCTGCCGCGCCAGCCTTGGACCTTATTTCTTGCTGTCCTTGACCTCGGTGTATTCCGCGTCGACCACTTCGCTTTCGTCCGCCTTGGCCTCGCCTTTTTCGCCGGCTGGGGCCTTTTGTCCAGCCGCCTGGGCTTCGGCATACATCTTCTCGCCGAGCTTCTGCGACACCTGTGCCAGCGCCTGCGCCTTGGCGTCGATCGCGGCCTTGTCCTCGGACTTGAGCACCGCCTCGGCGTCCTTGATCGCCGCCTCGATCTTTTCCTTTTCGCCCGCGTCCAGCTTGTCGCCATACTCGGTGAGCGATTTCTTCACCGAGTGCACCAGCGCCTCGCACTGATTGCGCGCGTTCACCAACTCCAGCGCCTTGCGGTCCTCCTCGGCGTGCAGCTCGGCGTCCTTCACCATCTTCTGGATCTCGTCCTCGTTCAAGCCGCTCGAGGCCTGGATCTTGATCTTGTTCTCCTTGCCGGTGGCCTTGTCCTTGGCCGATACATGCAGGATGCCGTTGGCATCGATGTCGAAGGTGACCTCGATCTGCGGCAGGCCGCGTGGTGCCGGCGGGATGTCGGCGAGGTTGAACTGGCCGAGGCTCTTGTTGCCGCTGGCCACGTCGCGCTCGCCCTGCAGCACGTGTATCGTCACCGCCGTCTGGTTGTCGTCGGCGGTGGAAAACACCTGCTGCGCCTTGGTCGGGATGGTGGTGTTCTTCTGGATCAGCTTGGTCATCACCCCGCCGAGCGTCTCGATGCCCAGAGACAGCGGCGTCACATCGAGCAGCAGCACGTCCTTGCGGTCGCCCGAGAGCACCGAAGCCTGGATCGCCGCGCCCGCCGCAACCGCCTCGTCCGGGTTCACGTCCTTGCGCGGCTCCTTGCCGAAGATCTCCTTGACCTTGTCCTGCACCTTGGGCATGCGCGTCATGCCGCCGACCAGGATCACGTCGCTGATGTCGCTGACCTTGACGCCGGAATCCTTGATCGCGGTAAGGCAGGGCGCCACGGTCTTCTCTATCAGTTCATCGACCAGGCTTTCGAGCTTGGCGCGCGTGAGCTTGATCGACAGGTGCTTGGGCCCGCTCGCATCCGCGGTGATATAGGCGAGATTGACCTCGGTCTGCTGCGAGGACGAGAGTTCGATCTTCGCCTTTTCCGCGGCTTCCTTCAGGCGCTGCAGCGCAAGCACGTCCTTCCTCAGGTCTATGCCCTGGTCGCGCTTGAACTCGTCGCACAGGTAATCCATGATGCGCTGGTCGAAGTCCTCGCCGCCGAGGAAGGTGTCACCGTTGGTGGAGAGCACTTCGAACTGCTTCTCGCCTTCGACGTCGGCGATTTCGATGATGGAGATATCGAAGGTGCCGCCGCCGAGGTCATACACCGCGATCTTGCGGTCGCCGCCCTGCTTGTCCACGCCGAAAGCGAGCGCCGCCGCAGTGGGCTCGTTGATGATGCGCTTCACTTCCAGCCCGGCGATGCGGCCGGCGTCCTTGGTCGCCTGGCGCTGGCTGTCGTTGAAATAGGCCGGGACGGTGATCACCGCCTCGGTCACTGGCTCGCCGAGGTAGTCCTCGGCGGTCTTTTTCATTTTGATCAGCACCTGGGCGGAAACCTCCTGCGGTGCGATGCGCTTGCCGCGCACCTCGACCCAGGCGTCGCCATTGTCGTGCTTCACGATCTTGTAGGGCATGAGGTCGAGGTCTTTCTGCACCTCTTTTTCCTCGAAACGGCGCCCGATCAGGCGCTTGACCGCGTACAGGGTGTTCTTGGCATTGGTGACGGCCTGGCGCTTGGCCGAGGCGCCGCACAGGATCTCGCCGTCTTCCTGATAGGCGACGATGGACGGCGTGGTGCGCGCGCCCTCGGAATTCTCGATGATCTTGGTTTGCCCGCCTTCCATGACGGCGACGCAGGAGTTGGTGGTTCCCAGGTCGATGCCGATGATCTTAGCCATAGTGTGTTCCTCGATGAATTGGATATGCCTGACACAAATGTGGGGTTAAATCCCTGCGCTTCAAGCGTCTTTTGCCCTGGAAACCGTAACCAGCGCGGGCCGGAGGACGCGATCGTGCAGCAGATAGCCTTTCTGCATCACGTTTACCACTTGGTTGGGTTCGCCCGGGGCTTCGACCATGGTCATGGCCTGATGCCGGTGCGGGTCGAATTTCTCGCCGACCGGGTTGATTTCGCTCAGCTTGACCTTGTCGAATACCGCATTGAGTTGCTTCAGCGTCAGTTCCACGCCGCTTTTCAGGCTCTCCAGCGTAACGTTCTCGACCGCCAGCGCGGCCTCCAGGCTGTCCTTTACCGGCAGCAGCGCCTCGGCCAGATTGTCAACGGCGTATTTGTGCGCGCTGGCGATATCCGCCTGCGCGCGCTTGCGCAGGTTTTCCGTTTCCGCCTTGGCGCGCAACCATGAATCCAGGTGTTCCTGGGCTTTTCGCTCGGCCAGCCGCAGCTGCTCTTCGAGGCCGGGCAGCTCGGCCGCGCCCGCGACGGGCTCGTCCGCATTTCCGGCTTCTGCGGTTTGGGGGTTTTCAGCTTCCTGATCCGACATCGCTTGCCTCTGGTCTGATAAAAGGGGGGCACGCGGGACCTGTGGGAGGCGCTACGCGCCCCGCAGTCCCCGGTACCAAATAACCTTCTCGGAGATGGGGGCAAGCCGCCGCATTTCAAGAGGGCCGGCGGGATTCCGTGCCGCGGCGGGCCTGGCGCGGCAGGGAAGGCGATCGCGCCGCGCTGAAGCTAGGCGGTAGCGCCCAGGGCCAGGGCGCGTTCGCGTGAGCGCGCCAGGGCCGCGGCATCGTCACCGGCTTCGATCCATCCCGGCATGTGCTCCAGCGCGATCTGCGCCAGCGCCTGGATCCATGCCTCGCTTTCGTTGAGGCAGGGGATGAGATGAAACTCCTTGCCGCCGGAGTCGAGGAATTCGGCCCTGCCTTCCATGCCGAGCTCTTCCAGCGTCTCCAGGCAGTCGGCGACGAAGCCGGGACAAATCACATCCACCCGGCGCATGCCCTGCCTGCCCCACTGCGCCAGCGTCGCCGCGGTGTAGGGCTGCAGCCACTCGGCGCGCCCGAAGCGCGACTGGAAACTCAGCTGGTATTGATCCGGCGCAAGCGCGAGCGCCTCGGCCAGCAGGCGCGCGGTCTTCTGGCACTCACAGTGATAGGGATCGCCGCGCTCGAGCGTATAGCGCGGCAACCCGTGGAAGCTCATCAGCAGTTTGTCCGGCTTTCCCTGCTGCGCCCAGTGCCGGCGCACGCCGGCGGCCAGCGCGGCGATATAGGCCGGATGGTCGTGAAAGTGCTTGACCATGCGCAGCTCGGGAATATTGCGCGTGCGCTGCAGGCAGGCCGCAATCGCATCGAACGCCGTTGCAGTGGTGCTGGCGGCGTATTGCGGGTACAGCGGCAGCACCAGGATGCGCTCGCAGCGTTGCTGCTTCAGTTGCGCCAGCACCGAGGCGATGGAGGGCTGGCCGTAACGCATGGCGAAATCCACGACCAGCGCCGGGTGACCCTGCGCGCCCAGAAAGCCGCGCAGGAGCTTCGCCTGGCGTTCGGTATGCACCTTGAGTGGGGAGCCGTCACGGTCCCAGATCTGCGCGTACTTCGCCGCGGATTTCGCCGGCCGCAGGTTGAGAATGATGCCGTTCAGGATCAGCCACCACAGCGGCCGCGGAATCTCGACCACGCGCGGATCGGACAGGAATTCCTTCAGGTAGTGGCGCACCGCCGTGCGCGTGGGCGCGTCGGGCGTGCCCAGGTTGACCAGCAGGACCGCGGTGCGCGCCGGCGCGCCGTGCGCAAAGGCGGGTTCGGCGAGAAATGCCATGGATTGCGGCCGCCGCCTCGTCAGCTGCTGGAAAGCGCGCTGGACAGCAGCTTCGCGGTGATGTCGACGATCGGGATGACGCGTTCGTAGGCCATGCGCGTCGGGCCGATTACGCCCACCGTGCCGACCACCTGCCCGTCCACGGTGTACGGCGCGGTGACCACGCTGCACTCGTCGAGTACCGAGGCGCCGGATTCGCCGCCGATGAAGATCTGCACGCCCTGCGCGCGCGTGCTCATGTCGAGGATCTGCACGAACAGGGTCTTCTTGTCGAACAGGTCGAACAGCTCGCGCAGCCGCGCCATGTTCGAGGAAAGGTCGGTCGAATCGAGCAGGTTCTTCTCGCCGGAAATGACGTAGCTCTCGTTGTTTTCGTTCAAGGCCTGCTTGCCCGCCTCCAGCGCCGCGGTCATCAGTGCGGTCATATCCTGGTGCAGCTGCTTGAGTTCTTCCCGCACCCGGCGCCGGATTTCATCGAAGGTATAGCCGGCGTAGTGCTGGTTGAGGAAATTCGCCGCCATCGCCAGCTGCGCCGGCGTATAGGTCTTGTCCGTGAACAGGATGCGGTTCTGCACGTCGCCGTCGGGCGTGACGATGATCAGCAGAATGCGCTTTTCGGACAGCGCCAGGAACTCGATATGGCGGAAGGCGGCGCTCTTGCGCCGAGGCGAAGCCACCACGCCGGCAAAATGCGACAGCTGCGACAGCAGCTGCGAAGCCGAGCTGATTAGGCGCTGGGGGTTGTCCGGATGCAGGTTGCCTTCGATCTCCCGCAATTCGACCTGCTCCAGCGGTTTGATCGTGAGCAGCGTGTCGACAAAAACGCGGTAGCCGCGCGGCGTGGGTATGCGGCCGGCCGAGGTGTGCGGGCTGGAGATAAACCCGAGTTCCTCCAGATCCGACATGATGTTGCGTATCGTCGCCGGCGACAGGTCCAGCCCGGAATAGCGCGACAGCGCGCGCGAGCCGACCGGCTGGCCTTCGGCGATATAACGCTCCACCAGGGTTTTGAGCAGAATCTGCGCGCGTCGATCAAGCATGCCCGTATTCTAACCACATATTGCGCGTCGTCATCAACACGAGATGGGGGCGATGTGGTTTAATTTCAACGTGATGTCCCCAGCATTTCGAACGGTCGCCCTGATCGGCCGCTATAACACAGCCGAAATCGCCGAGTCGCTGCTCGGCCTTGCCGGCCTGCTGCAGCGGCACGGCTGCACCGTGCTCATCGAAAAGGGAACGGCCGCGAATATCGGCAGCAACGGCTACGCCGCGGCGGATTTTGCCGCCATCGGCGCGCAGGCGGACCTTGCCGTGGTGCTCGGCGGGGACGGCAGCATGCTCTCCGCCGCGCGCCATCTGGCCGCCCACGGCGTTCCGCTGGTGGGTGTAAACCAGGGGCGGCTGGGATTCATGACCGACATTGCATTTTCGCGCATGCACGAAACCATCGAGCTGCTGCTGTCGGGCCGCTACACCATCGGCGAGCGCACCATGCTCGAGGCGCAGGTGCTGCGCGGGGGAAAGGAAATATTCAGCACCCAGGCGCTCAACGATATCGTGGTCAACAAGGGCGGCACCGGCCGCATGATCGAGTTCCTGGTGAATATCGACGGCCAATTCGTCTATGACCTGCGCGCCGACGGCCTCATCGTCGCGACGCCGACCGGCTCCACCGCATACGCGCTGTCATCCAACGGCCCGATCCTGCAACCCAATGTGCCCGGCATCGCCCTGGTGCCGGTGTGCCCGCACATGCTTTCCAACCGGCCGATTACGGTGAGCGATCGCTGCGTCGTGGAGATCACGATCAAGCAGCGCGGCGTCGGTGCGCGCCTGCACTGCGACGGGCAGCCGCATTCGGAACTCGTGCCCGACGACCAGGTGATCGTGCGCCGCGCGGCGCATTCCATCCGCTTCGTGCATCCGCCGGGCTACAGCTACTACGCCATGCTGCGCGAGAAACTGCACTGGAGCGAAATGTAGACATGCTGCGCACGCTCAGCATCCGCGATTTCGTCATCGTCGATTCGCTCGAACTCGAATTCCAATCGGGTTTTACCGTGCTTACGGGAGAAACCGGCGCGGGCAAATCCATACTCGTCGACGCGCTGGCGCTGGCGCTGGGCGAGCGCGGCGACGCGGCGGCGGTGCGCGCCGGCTGCGAACGCGCCGACATCGGCGCCGAGTTCGATATCCAGTTGCTGCCGGAACTGGAGCAGTGGCTGCGTTCGGCCGAACTCGAAGGCGATCCCGGCTCGGTCCTGCTGCGCCGGGTGATAGACAAGGGCGGGCGCTCGCGCGCGTTCATCAACGGCCGGCCGGCGACGCTCAGCCAGCTGCGCGAAGCAGGCGAATGGCTGGTGGACATCCACGGCCAGCACGCGCACCAGTCGCTGCTGAAGGCCGACGCCCAGCGTGCGCTGCTCGATGCGCACGCCGGCCTCGCCGCGCTTGCGGCCGACGTGGCAGCGGCCTATCGGCATTGGCAGAAGCTGGCGCAGGTGCGCAGCGAGTATGAAACCCACGCCGCGCAGCGCAACGCCGAACGCGAGCAGCTGCTGTGGCAGGTGCAGGAGCTGGAGCGGCTGGCGCTGCAGCCGGACGAATGGGTTGCAGTGCAGGCCGAACATACGCGCCTTGCGCACGCCGCGGGGCTGATGGAGGGGGTGCAGTCCGCGCTGGACGCGCTGTCGGAAGCCGAAGGCGCCTGCCTGCCTCAGCTCTCGGGCGCGGGCACGCGCCTGGAAGCCCTGCTTGGCTACGACGCGCGCCTGCGCGAGGCGGCCGAGCTTGTCCGCTCGGGCGAAGCGCAGGTGCAGGAGGCCGCGTACGCGCTGCGCCGCTATGCCGATCGCGTCGAGCTCGATCCGCAGCGCCTGGCCGCGGTGGAGGCACGCATGGAAGCCATCCATGGCGGCGCGCGCAAATTCCGCCTGGCGCCGGAGGAACTGCCGGCACACTTGACCCAGCTGCAGGCGCGCCTGGCGGAACTCGAGATGGCGTCCGATCTCGAAAACCTGGTGAAGCACGAGCAAGAGGCGCGCACCGGGTACTTCGAACTTGCGGCCAGGCTGAGCGCCGGCAGGAGGAAAGCCGCCGGCCGCTTGGGCAAGCAGGTGACGCAGGCGATGCAGGGCCTTGCCATGGGCGGCGGACGATTCGAGATCGGGCTCAACCCGTATCCGCCAGAGGGCAGCCTGCACGGTGCCGAGCAGGTCGAATTTCTGGTCGCCGCCAATCCCGGGGTGGAACCGCGCGCGCTCGCGCGAGTGGCATCTGGCGGCGAACTCTCGCGCATCAGCCTCGCGGTGCAGGTCATCACCGCCAAGGCCGCACGCGTGCCTACCCTGATTTTCGACGAAGTCGATGCCGGCATCGGTGGCGGCGTGGCCGAGGTCGTCGGCCGCCAGCTGAAGACGCTGGGGCGCGAGCGCCAGGTGCTGTGCGTGACGCACCTGCCGCAGGTGGCGGCGCAGGCCGACCGGCAGTGGTCGGTGAACAAATTCGGCGTCGAGGGAAGGGTTAAGACCATGGTTTCGGTGCTCGATCGCAACGGCCGCATCGAAGAGGTCGCGCGCATGCTGGGCGGGACCGAAATCACCGCCACCACGCGCAAACATGCAGCGGAAATGCTGAGTCTGCGCTAAGCTAGCGAAAACAGCGGTATCAACCAAGCATGGGAGAGGATGATGCGTGAGATGAAACCATTCAAATCCGCGGCGGGTTCCGCGCGAGTGATTGCGATGGTGGTGCTGGCCGTCATACTTGTCTGCGCCTATATCGCGCTGGATTTCTACACCGGCGGTCAGCAGAACGCGAGCATGGTGGAAGGCCGCGGCGGCGCCATCACCAATGCGCTGTCCGGATTCAAGCGGGATACCGGCGCGCTGCCCGACGCGCTGGACAAGCTCGTGCCGAAGTATCTATCCGTGCTGTATAAATGCCCGAACGGAAAGCCCTACGCGTACAAGCCCGCCGGGGGCGACTACACGCTCACCTGCGAGGACGTGCTGTTCAAGAGCAAGCCCTATCACTACGACTCGAAATCCAAGACCTGGGCCGGTTAGCCGGGCGCGTTCGCCGATCGGCGAAACGCAACCGGAGAAGGGCCTGGCGCGAGGCGGCGGTACCAGGTTTGTGCGGGCATCGGCCTTGGGATAGAATACGCGGGCATTTAGGCGCGTAGCTCAGCTGGTTAGAGCATCACCTTGACATGGTGGGGGTCGTTGGTTCGAGTCCAATCGCGCCTACCAACGAATTGCTTGGTAGGATTGGCAGGCTAGCCGGGAATGGGTCCGCAGAGACCCAAGGCCGCACGAAGTCGGACTGCTGGTAACGCGCATAATTCGTAAGTCACGAAGTCCTTTCCTTGAAGCACAGCCGCACGGATGCGCGCTGCCGGTCTTGTGAGGACGAGAATTGCGCGCTTGGCTGGCTGTCGTCGGCTCTTTTGATCTAGCGCAAACAAGAAAAATCCGCGCTGTGGCAGGGTAGGCGGATCATTTTGCATAAACGTGAGGAGAATCTATGGACCTGAAGAAAAAGCTCGTATTTGGCGCCTTGATCGGCGCGCTGTCGATCGGCGTCGCATTTGCACAGCAGCCGATCGTCATCAAGTTCAGCCACGTGGTGGCGGACAATACCCCTAAAGGCAAAGGCGCGATGAAGTTCAAGGAACTCGCCGAGGCGCGCACCAAGGGCCGGGTCAAAGTTGACGTTTACGCCAACAGCACGCTGTTCAAGGACGGCGAGGAAATGCAGATGCTGCAACTCGGCAACGTGCAGATCCTGGCCCCTTCGGTGTCCAAGTTTGGGCCGCTCGGGGTACGCGCGTTCGAGGTTTTCGACCTTCCCTATATCTTCGACAATGACAAAGATCTGCACAACGTGACCCAAGGCCGCATTGGCCAGCAGCTGTTCAAGATGCTCGAGAGCAAGAATATCACCGGCCTGGCCTTCTGGGACAACGGCTTCAAGGAGATGAGTTCCAACAAGCCGCTAAGGACACCAGCCGACTTCCGCGGACAGAAGATACGCATCCAGTCCTCCAAGGTTCTGGACGCCCAGATGCGCGCTCTCGGCGCGACGCCGCAAGTGATGGCGTTCTCCGAGGTGTATCAGGCGCTGCAGACTGGAGTGGTGGACGGCCAGGAGAACACCTGGTCGAATATTTATACGCAGAAATTCCATGAGGTGCAGAAATACATTACGGTTTCCGATCACGGCGTGATCGAATATGCGGTGATCACCAACAAGAAGTTCTGGGACGGCCTGCCCGCCGACATCCGCACCATACTCGACGGCGCAATGAAAGACGCGACCAATTACGCCAATGATATTGCCAAGAAAGAAAACGACGAAGCGCTTGAAAAGATCAAGGCGTCGGGCAGATCGCAGATCATCATGCTGACACCGGAAGAGAAGAAGGCCTGGAAAAAGGCCGAGCTGAAGGTGCATCGCGAAAACGAAGGCAGCATCGGCAAGGAGCTGATCCAGGAAATCTACAAGGACACTGGCTTCGACCCGACCAAGCTATAGGCAACCAGGGGCCGCCGTCATTCGGGTACGGCGACCTGGGCCCCGGGGTCTGTTGCGGCCGCCGCCGGCAATTGGTGCGGGCCAGAGGAGGAGGTGAACTTGAACAAAGTGCTCGACCACCTCGAGGAGTGGATCATTGCGCTTCTGATGGGCGGCGCGACGCTCGTGATCTTTGTCGCTGTAGTTCATCGGTACATTTCTGGAATACCGTGGCCGGCACTGCAGGACTGGCTGTTGACCATCAACGTGAGCTGGGCGCAGGAACTGTGCATCTACATGTTCGTGTGGATGGCCAAGTTCGGCGCGGCATATGGTGTACGCACCGGCATCCACGTAGGAGTGGACGTGCTGGTCAAGCAGTTACCTCCGCGCATCGGCAACAAGCTGATACTGTTCGGGCTCCTAGCCGGTGCGCTCTTTACCGCTATGATCGGTACATTCGGCGCCAAGTTCGTCTGGGACATGGCGCACACCGATCAGGTTTCCCCAGACCTGGAGATGCCGATGTGGATCGTGTTTCTCGCGATTCCCTGCGGTTCCTACCTGATGTGCTACCGCTTCCTTCAGGTCGCATGGAGCTTTTGGCGCATTGGCAGTCTGCCGCACCACGACGAAGGCCATGTCGACGGGGTCGGAGCCTCCGCCGATGGCGCGTCGGCGCATAAGGCGGCCGCGCAATGAACTCGGCGATCATATTCGGCCTGCTCGTCGTACTGATGATGACCGGCATGCCGATCTCTATCGCGCTCGGCCTGACCGTGCTTACCTTCGTGTTCACCATGACTCACGTCCCAATCGAGTCGGTGGCGTTGAAGTTGTTCACCGGAATCGAGCGCTTCGAGATAATGGCCATTCCGTTCTTCATTCTGGCTGGAAATTTCCTGACGTACGGCGGGGTAGCGCGAAAGATGATCAATTTCGCGACTTCAATGGTCGGGCACTGGCACGGCGGACTCGCGCTCGCAGGCATCCTTGCCTGCGCGATGTTCGCGCTGGTGTGTGGCTCGAGTGTCGCCACCGTGGTCGCGATTGGATCGATCATTCTGCCCGAGATGGTGCGCGCCGGCTACCCAATGCGCTTTGGCGCCGCTGTGATCACGGTCGCAGGTTCGCTCGGAATCCTGATGCTGCCATCAATTCCCAAAGTGATTTACGCCATCGCAACCAATACGTCGATTGGCGCGCTTTTCGTTGCCGGACTGATTCCAGGGATCATCCTGACGATAATGCTTTGCGCGGTGACCTGGCATATTGCGAGGAAACGCGACTACCCGCGCATGGAGCGGGCAAACTGGAGCGTGCGCTGGACGGCGTTTCGCGAGAGCGTCTGGGGCTTGATGCTGGTGGTCATCATCATCGGCGGCATCTATTCGGGCATATTCACAGCGACGGAAGCGGCCGCCATGAGCGCCGTGTACGCCTTCTTCATATCGATCTTCGTGTACAAGGCGATGCCGCTAAAGGACACGTTCAAGGTATTGCTGAAGTCCGCAAACATGAGCGCGATGCTGCTTTACATAATCACCAATGCGGCGTTGTTCTCGTTCATCTTGACCGACGAGAACATTCCACACGCGCTTGCTGACTGGATCCTCAGCAATAATCTGGGCTTGGTCGGTTTCCTGCTGGTTGCGAACATATTGCTGCTGATTGCGGGAAATTTCATGGACCCGTCGTCCATTATTCTCATAATGGCGCCGATCCTTTATCCGGCGGCGGTCGCGCTGGGCATCAATCCCGTGCATCTTGGTATTCTGATTGACGTCAATATGGAGGTCGGGCTGTGTCATCCCCCGGTCGGCCTCAATCTATACGTCGCTAGCGGCATCAGCAAACTCGGCATCACGGAGCTTACAGTTGCGGTCTGGCCCTGGCTCCTGACGATGCTAGTGTTCTTGGTCATGGTCACCTATATGCCGGAGATGTCGCTCTGGCTGCCGCGGTTGATGAGGATGATGTAGCGGGCATCGGCGCCGGCCTGTTCGATGGTTGGTTCGCTGCCGCGGCGGCGCGCGTCAAAGCGTGCAGTTCGAGCCCGCGCTCTGCCGCTGCGGCCGCATGGCGGGCGGTGCTTAGGACGGAATCCTATCCCTGCGAGCCGGAATAGGACGTCAGCGCCTTCATGTAATTGCTGCGCTCGAACGCTTCCGGATCGGGGCAGGCCTGCTGGCTGAGCGATCCCTTCATCTGCTCGACCGAGCTGTAGTCACGCTCGGCCAGCCACCGTTCCACACCGCTTATCATGGTGGCCGCGTGTTTCGGTCCCTGGCGCAGCAGGCTGCTCGCGATCATGACGCAGTCGGCGCCGGCCAAAAGCAGCTTGACTGCGTCCTCGGCCGTATGCGCGCCGCCGGTGGCCGCCAGGCTGGCCCTGATGCGGCCGCGCAGGATGGCGATCCAGCGCAGCGCAAGGCGCAGCTCGTCGGAGGTCGACAGCACCAGGTGCGGCGCGACCTCGAGCTCCTCGAGCTGGATGTCGGGCTGCACGAAGCGGTTGAACAGCACCAGTCCGGAGGCACCTGCGGCCGCGAGGCGCGCCGCCATGTTGGCCATGGCGCTGAAGTAGGGGGACACCTTCACCGCGACCGGTATCGAAACCATGCTGCGCACCGACAATACCAGATCGAGATAGCGTTGCTCCACCAACGCGCTGCTGTCCGCGGGGTCGGTGGCGAGAAAGTAGACGTTGAGCTCGATTGCGTCGGCGCCGGCCTGCTCGAGCTGCTTGGCGATGCGCGTCCAGCCGCCCGGCGTGCAGCCGTTCAGGCTGGGTATCACCGGTACCGACAAGGCCTTCCTCGCGTCGCCGATCAGCTTCAGATAGTTGTCCGGGCCGGTGTTGTAGTTCTGCATCTCGGGAAAGAAACCGCGCGCCTCCGGCGACAGCTCCGCCCCCGACAGCATCAGGTTATGGGCAGCCATCTCCTCGTGTTCGATCTGCTCCTCGAACAGCGAAGGCAGCACCACGGCCGCGACGCCCGCGTCCTGCAGGCGCTTCAGGTTGTCGAGCGAGCTGGTCATCGGCGAGGCCGCGGCCACGATGGGATTGCGCAATTGCAGCCCCAGATACCGGCTGCGCAGATCGACGCTCATTATTGGATCTCCTCGGATGTCGGTGCATCGGCGGCGGGGGCTGCGCCCTCGGCGGTCGCTTCGTGCGCACCCTCCCTGGTCACGGTGCGGTGCACGCCGGCGACCTGCTCGTAGAGCGCCCAGCGCGCGTCCGCCTCGGCCTGGGCCGTAAGCATCAACTGCTTCGCTCGCGCCGGATCGGCCTGAGCGAGCATGGCGTAGCGGCCTTCCTTCATGGTGAAGCGCTCCACCGGCATGGTCGGCTTGCGCGAATCGAGCTTCAGCGGCTGGTCCGCCCCGCCCATGCCCAGGCGCGGGTCATAGTGGTACAGCGTCAAGTAGCCGCTCTTCACCGCTTCGCGCTGGTGGCTCATGCCGGTCGCCATATCGATGCCGTGGGCGATGCAATGGCTGTAGGCGATGATCAGCGACGGCCCGTGCCAGGATGCCGCTTCCTGGATGGTGCGCGCCGTGTGCACCGGATTCGCGCCCATCGCGACCTGCGCGACGTAGACGTTGCCGTAGGCCATGGCGATCATGCCAAGGTCTTTCTTGCCCGACGACTTGCCGGCGGCGGCAAACTTCGCCACCGCGCCGCGCTGCGTGGATTTCGATGCCTGTCCGCCGGTGTTGCTGTAGACCTCGGTATCCAATACCAGGATGTTGACGTTCCGCCCCGAGGCGAGCACGTGGTCGAGGCCGCCGTAGCCGATGTCGTAGGCCCAGCCGTCGCCGCCGACGATCCATACGCTGCGTTCTATCAGGCTGTCCGTAACTGCCAGCAGCTGTTGCGCCCGCGGGGTTCCGATCTGGGACAGGATGGTCTTGAGTTCGGTCACGCGCTTGCGCTGCCTGCGTATCTGCTCATCGGATTCCTGCGGTGCCTCCAGCAGCGCGTCCGCCAGTGTTTCGCCGATTTCGCCGCGCAAGGCGCGTACCAGCGTCTGCGCCAGGTCGCGTTGCGCGTCCAGCGCAAGGCGCATGCCCAGGCCGAATTCCGCATTGTCCTCGAATAGGCTGTTGGCCCATGCCGGACCCTGGCCGGCGTGGTTCTGCGCCCAGGGTGTAGAGGGCAGGTTGCCGCCGTAGATCGACGAGCAGCCGGTGGCGTTGGCCACCAGCAGATGATCGCCGTAGAGCTGCGACAGCAGTTTCAGATAGGGCGTCTCGCCGCAGCCGGCGCAGGCGCCGGAGTATTCAAACAGCGGCAGGCGCAGCTGCGAGCCCTTGAGCAGATCGATCGTGTCCAACGCGGGCCGCATTTCGGGCAAGCTGAGGAAGAAATCGTAATTCCTGCGCTCGACTTCGAGGTGATCGAGCTTGGGCTGCATGTTGATCGCCTTGTGCTTGACTTCCTCCTTGCTGCGCGTCGGGCAGATATCGACGCAGATGCCGCAGCCGGTGCAGTCGTCGGGCGCCACCTGCAGGGTGTAGGCCCAGCCGGCGAGTCCGTCGCCCTCCTTGCTCCTCCAGGGGACGCTCTTGAAGCCCTTCGGCGCCCGCTTGAGCTGCTCCGGCGAATACACGTTCATGCGGATTGCGGCGTGCGGGCACATCAGCGGGCACAAGGCGCATTGGGTGCAGATCTTCTCGTCCCAGATCGGTATCTCATGGGCAATGCTGTGTTTTTCCCACTGCGAGGTCGCGGTGGGGAAGGTGCCGTCGACCGGCAGCGCCGACACCGGCAGCAGGTCGCCCTTTCCGCCGAGCATCATCGCGGTGACGCGCTGGACGAAATCCGGCGCCGTGCGCGCCACGACTGGCCGGCGACTCAGCGCCGAGTCCGCCTTGACTGGCACTTTGACTTCGCGCAGTGCCGCCAGCGACTGGTCCACGGCGGCGAAGTTGCGGTTGAGCACGGTCTCGCCGCGCTTGCCGTAGGTCTTGCGGATCGAATCCTTGATCTTCTCGATCGCGTCGTCCCGCGGCAGAATGCCGGAGATGGCGAAAAAGCACGCTTGCGTGACGGTGTTGATGCGGCCGGCGAGGCCTGCTTCCTTCGCCACCGCAAGCGCGTCGACTACATACATTTTGAGTTTCTTCTCGAGTATCTGCTCCTGCGCTTCGCGCGGGAGTTTGTCCCATACCTCGTCCGGCCCGTAGGGGCTGTTGAGCAGGAAGGTGGCGCCGGGGCGCGCCAGCGCGAGCACATCGAGCTTCTCCATGAACTCGAACTGGTGGCAGGCGACGAAATCGGCCTGGCGGACCAGATAGGTCGATTCGATCGGCTTCGGCCCGAAACGCAGGTGCGAAACGGTGACCGCGCCCGATTTCTTGCTGTCATAGACGAAATAACCCTGCGCGTACAGCGGGGTATTTTCCCCGATGATTTTGACCGAGTTCTTGGTCGCGCCCACGGTGCCATCCGCGCCCAGGCCATAGAACACGGCGCGGGTGACGCCTTCGGCTTCGGTATCGAAGCCGTCGTCCACGGGGAGCGACAGGCGCGTGACGTCGTCGACGATGCCCACGGTGAAATGGCGCTTCGGCTGCGCCTGCGCCAGTTCGTCCAGCGCGGCCTTGGCCATGGCCGGCGTGTACTCCTTGGAAGACAGTCCGTAGCGCCCGCCGATCACCTGCGGCATTGCCCGCTCGCGCGGCCACGCTTCGACCAGCGCAGTGACCACGTCCTGATACAGCGGCTCCCCGATCGCGCCCGGCTCCTTGGTGCGGTCGAGCACCGCGATTGCGCGCACGGCTTCGGGCAGCGCTGCGACGAAGGCCTGCACGTCGAACGGCCGGTACAGGCGCACGGTCACAAGTCCGACTTTTTCGCCGCGCGCCGCCAGCACACGCACCGCCTCGGCCGAAGCGCCGACGCCCGAGCCCATCTGCACCAGTACGCGCTCGGCATCGGCCGCGCCCTGATAGTCGAACAGGCGGTAATGGCGATGGGTAAGCCTGGCAAAACGCTCCATGCTCTCCTGAACGATGCCCGGCACGGCCAGATAGAAGGGGTTGCACGCTTCACGCGCCTGGAAGAATACGTCCGGATTCTGCGCCGAGCCGCGCAGCACGGGCTTGTCCGGGTTGAGGGCGCGGGCGCGATGCGCCGCGACCAGATCCTCGTCGATCAGCGCGCGCACCTCCGACTCGAGCAGGAGTTCGAGCTTGTTCACCTCATGGCTGGTGCGGAAGCCGTCGAAGAAGTGCATGAACGGCAGGCGCGAACGCAGCGTCGCCATCTGGGCGATCATCGCCATGTCCTGCGCTTCCTGCACACTGGCCGAGGCGAGCATGGCCCAGCCGGTGGTTCTCGCGGCCATCACGTCGCTATGGTCACCGAAGATCGACAGCGCGTGCGTGGCCAGGGTGCGCGCGGCGATGTGGAACACCGCGGGCGTGAGTTCTCCCGCGATTTTGAACATGTTGGGGATCATCAGCAGCAGGCCCTGCGACGCGGTGAACGTCGTCGTCAGTGCGCCCGCCTGCAGCGAGCCGTGTACCGCGCCTGCGGCGCCCGCTTCGCTTTGCATCTCTATCACCTCGGGCACCGCACCCCACAGGTTCTTGTGTCCGGCGGCCGACCAGGCATCGGCAAATTCGCCCATGGCCGAGGACGGCGTGATCGGGTAGATCGCAATTACCTCGTTGGTGAGGTGGGCGATGCGTGCGGCAGCCTCGTTGCCTTCGAGGACGACCAGTCGTTTGCTCATGGTTTCCTTCCTTTGGTGTTCTGGACCGCGCGACGCGCGTGCCGCTACAGCAGACCGGCCTTGCCAGACTTCCAGCGCTCGTATTCCGTCGTCAGCAGCGCCACATGCTCGCGCTCTTCCGCGGCGAGCTCCTTGTACAGCTCGCGCGCGACCGAATCGGCAGCCACGTTCGCACCCTGTTCGCTGAAGAAATCCACGGCGCGCTGCTCGAACGCAATGGCGATGCGAAACAGGTTGGCCGGATCCTCCGGTTTGCGCTCGACGCCGGCGAAAATCGCCGCGTGATCGATCTGGAAATCCGCCCCGGGCGGCGGCATATCGGCGTGGTAGCGCTTGGACAGGGTCTGCATATGCGCCTGTTCCATTTCGGCGAAACGCCCGAACAATTCGCGCAGCACCGGATCCTTCGCCTCGCTCGATGCGCGCTGATAAAAAGCGTGGCCGCCAAGTTCGATCTCGAAGGCGGCGCGGATCGCATCCAGTCCCTTGGCGTCGTCGATCGCGCCGCGCTCCAGCAATTCGAGCCTGCCATTGCAGTGCGGGCACATGCCGTAGGGGAACGCGAAGCCTTCGCTCACCTTGCCGCAGGCGCTGCAGCGCCAGCTGAGCTCGAGGTTGGCGCAGCAGATGTAGGCCTCGTCGCCTTCGATCGGACGGTGGCACCTGGGACAGGAAATCATGATGGGTTCTCGCTCTGGTTGGCGGCGGCGGGTGCGCCGATCGCTGACGATGGCGCAAACGCCGCGGCGTCTTCCTCGGTGACGGGCCATTTCTGCTTCCCGCCCTGCAGATAGGCGCCGATGGCCCTGGCGGCGCGGCGGCCCGCGCCCATGGCGAGAATCACCGTGGCCGCGCCGGTGACGATGTCACCGCCGGCGAATACGCCGGGCAGGGTGGTCGCCTGTGTCGCCGGGTCGGCGACGATGTAGCCCCACTTGTTCAGGCCTAGCCCGTCGGTCGACTGGGTCACGATCGGGTTGGCTTTGGTGCCGAGCGCGTAGATCGCGGTATCGCATTCAAGCTCGACGAATTCGTCCAGCGGCACCGGTTTGCGCCGGCCTTTCTCGTCCGGTTCGCCCAGCATCATCTTCTGCACGCGCATGCCGCGCACATTGCCCTCGGCGTCGGTGAGAATCTCGACCGGCGTATGCAGGAAGAAGAACTCGATGCCTTCCTCCTTGGCGTGGCGGATTTCCTCGACGCGCGCCGGCGCCTCGGCCTCGGAGCGGCGGTAGACGCAGCGCACTGTCGGCGCGCCCAGGCGCTTGGCCACGCGCAGGCAGTCCATGGCGGTATTGCCGGCGCCGATCACCACCACGCTCTGGCCGAGCGTGATCGGCGTGTCGAGGTAGGGGAACTTGTCGCCGCCCATCAAGTTGACGCGGGTGAGAAATTCATTGGCCGAATAGACCTGGCCGGCGAATTCGCCCGGGATGCCGAGGAAAGACGGTGCACCGGCGCCCGCGCCGACGAATACCGCATCGTAGCCCATGTCGCCCATGAGCTTGGCGATGGAAAAGGTCTTGCCGATCACCTTGTTGGTCTCGAACTTCACGCCCATGCGCTTGAGGCTGTCGACCTCGCGGCTGATGATGTCGCGCGGCAGGCGGAACGGCGGGATCCCGTACTGGAGCACGCCGCCGATCACGTGCAGCGCCTCGTATACGGTGACGTCGCAGCCGTAGCGGGCCAGGTCGGCGGCGACCGCCAGGCCCGACGGCCCGGAGCCGACCACGGCGACGTGGCCGAGCTTGCGCTCGAAGCACGGCGCCGTGGTCTGCGGCGCGCGCGCGTTGTCGCCGATGAAGCGCTCGAGCCGGCCAATGGCTACCGGCTCCATCGCGATTTTCTTGTTCTTGCCGACAATGCACTGCGCCTCGCACTGCGATTCCTGCGGGCAAACGCGGCCGCACACCGATGGGAACAGATTGGACTCGTTGATTACGCCGAGCGCGCCGTCGAGGTCGCGCACCAGCAGGTGGCGGATGAAGCGCGGAATGTCGATCGATACCGGGCAGCCGGCGATGCACACCGGCTTGGCGCACTGGATGCAGCGTTCCGCCTCCTCCAGCGCGTCGTGCATGCTGTACCCGAGGTTGACTTCCTTGAAGTTGCGCGAGCGTTCGAGCGCGTCGCGCTCCGGCATCTTCACCGCATGGGGGGCGAGGTCCTTGAACTTCTTGTAGTTGCGCTTGTTCTCCTCGAACAGCTGCTTCTCCACCTGGCAGATGTGCGCATAGTCCTCGCTCGCCTGCGTTTCCTGCCCCTTGAAGCGCCGCTGGCGCAGCACCAGTTCCTTGAAATCGACCAGGTGGCCGTCGAAATCCGGGCCGTCGACGCAGGCAAACTTGACCTCGCCGCCGACGCTGACGCGGCAGGAGCCGCACATGCCGGTGCCGTCGACCATGATCGCGTTGAGCGACACCATGGTTTTAACGCCGAACGGCCGGGTCGTTTCCACGCAGGCATTCATCATCGGCAGCGGCCCGATCGCCACCACCAGGTCCGGCTTGTCGCGCTCGAGCACCTCCTTGAGCGCGGCGGTAACGAAGCCGGGCGTGCCGTAGCTGCCGTCGTCGGTGCAGACGATCAGCTTGTCGCAGAAAGCGTTGAAACGGTCTTCCCAGAACACCAGGTCCTTGTTGCGAAAACCGATGATGCCGGTGGTCCGGTTGCCCGCCTCCTTGAATGCGCGCAGCTGCGGGTACACCGGCGCGACGCCGAGCCCGCCGCCGACCAGCACCACGTGCCCGGCCTTGCTTACGTGCTGCGGCAGGCCGAGCGGTCCGACGAAATCGGCAAAGCTGTCGCCCTGCTTGTAGTTGTCGCGCATCTCGATCGTGGTCTTGCCCAGCGCCTGGACCACCATGGTGATGGTGCCCTTGTCGCGGTCGAAATCGGCCACGGTCAATGGAATGCGCTCGCCGCCTTCGCGCATGCGCACCATGACGAAATGACCCGGCTGCGCCGAACTGGCTACGTCAGGCGCGTGCACTTCCCACAGGAAGGTGGTGTCGGAAAAAGCCTCGCGGCGGACAATGGTGTACATGGATTAGCTTAGTGGCCCCGTTCAAACGGTTGGTCGGACGAAGCAGAGTCGCTTGGTGGATGATCAGCGCGGCGGTGTCAGTCGAATGGCGCAATTCGGCGCATTTCGGCGGGGGCCGCCACGGCCGCGTTCGCCGCTGCCGGTAATCAACCTGGATAACGCTGCGTTCTCCAGCAACGATAGGCGAAGCATAGTCTTGGCAGTCGCTGCTGCATTGACGTAGATCAAACGACCGGACGCGGCCATTCCGCGCCCTGCGCAAACGCCGCGCGGCATGCGCGCTCAGTAGTGCGGATCGAACATCTGCGCACGCACGTCAGCCGCCACATCCGCGGGCCTGGGCTTGCCCGCGAGTCCATTTTTGTAGGCGTTCTCGGCGACGACTGTGCCGATGTGCGCGGACACCTCGCGGATGCGCGGCAATGCCGGGTAAAGGCTGCCCTGCGCCAGATCGTCCGCGGTAACGAGCTCGGCGAGCGTGCGCGCAGCGTCCATGAACATTGCGTCGGTGATGTGTTTTGCGCGGCTGGCGATCGCACCCAGGCCGACGCCGGGGAAGATATAGGAGTTGTTGCCCTGGCGCGGCACGAAGGTCTTGCCGTCGTATTTCACCGGATCGAACGGACTGCCGCAGGCGAACAGCGCGCGCCCTTTGGTCCAGCGATAGGCTTCTTCGGCGTTGCACTCGGCCTGCGAGGTCGGATTGGACAGCGCGAACACGATCGGCCGCTCGTTGAAACGTGCCATTTCCTCGAGCACCTCCTGGGTGAAGGTGCCGCCGACCGCGGCAACACCGATGATGGCCGTGGGCTTGAGCGCCTTGATCGCCGAGAGGAAATCGCCGATCGGCGCGTGCTCGTGCGCGTAGGGCAGTTTGTGTGCGGCCAGATCGGTGCGGCTTTTCACCACCAGGCCGCGCGAATCGACGGCCCAGCAGCGCTGGCGCGCCGCTGATTCGGTGAGCCCATCGGCCACCATCGCCGAAACGACGAGATCGGCGATGCCGGTGGCGGCTTCACCCGCGCCGAGGAACAGGAGCTTTTGCTCGGTAAATCTGGTGCCGGCGATGCGTAGCGCCGAGAAGATCCCGGCGAGCGCGACCGAGGCTGTGCCCTGGATGTCGTCGTTGAAGGTGCAGATTCGGTCGCGGTACTTCTTCAGCAGCCGGAATGCATTGTGGTTGGCGAAATCCTCGAACTGGATCACCACGCCGGGGAACACTTCCGTTGCCGCCGTGATGAATTCGTCGAGCAGCTCGTCGTAAGCAGCCCCGGTAAGGCGGCGCTGGCGCAGTCCGACATAGAACGGATCCTGCAGCATCGCCGCGCTGTTGGTGCCGACGTCGATGGTTACCGGCAGGCACAACTGCGGGTGCACGCCGGCGCAGGCGGTGTAGAGTGAGAGTTTGCCCACCGGTATGCCCATGCCGTTTGCGCCCAGGTCGCCCAGGCCGAGTATGCGCTCGCCGTCCGTGACGACGATGATGCCCGCCTGGTAGGGCCAGTTGCGCAGCAGTTGCGCGATGCGCCCGCGGTCGTTCGCGCCGATGAACAGGCCGCGCGGGCGCTGAAATATGTGGCCGAATTTCTGACATGCGAGTCCTACGGTCGGGGTGTATACCAGCGGCTGCATCTCGTCGATGTTGTCGCACAACACGCGAAAGAACAGCGATTCGTTGCGGTCGTGCAGCGCGTTGAGCGCGACGAATTTTTCCAGCGGGTCAGTGACCGCGCGCAGGCGCTCGAGCACGCGCGCCGCCTGCTCTTCCTGGCTGTGTACGTGAGGCGGCAGGAATCCGCGCAAATTGTATTGATCGCGCTCGGCTTCGGTAAAACCGGTGCCGTGATTCAAGGCCGGGTCGCGCAGCAGCGCCAGCCCGGATGGCATTGCCTGCTTGCCGCTGGTGTTGGGTTTGTCATACATGATGGATAGCTCCTGTGTCCTCGTTTATTTTGATTGATCCGGTGGCGGCCCGATGTGGCAGCGCGCTGGTGCTGGCCTGCTCGGCGGCGCACGATGGCTGGTCAATCGCATATGCTGTTCGAACTTTCAGGCGGGCGTTTGATTTGGATCAACAAAGCAAATTGTCGCGCGCGCTAACTTGACAGCCGTTGCAAAAGGCCACTCAGCGGCGGCGGGCCGCAGGTTACGAGGGGATATATCCCCTCGTTTTGTTGTAAGCCGCGACTGCGGCAGCACCCTTGCATCTGCGCTTCCGGCCGGCATGATCTGTCCGGTCGGCGGACAAATTCGAACGATGCGCAACGCGCCGAACCGGGTTTCGAGTTAGAATCGCATCAGTTTCACCGATGGGGAGATAAGCAGTGGAAGTATTCAAGGCGGACGTAGCGATCATAGGCGCCGGTGGCGGCGGACTGCGGGCAGCGATCGCGGTTGCGGAAGCGGATCCGAAGCTGAAAATCGCGCTGATTTCCAAGGTCTACCCGATGCGCAGCCACACCGTGGCCGCAGAGGGCGGGGCCGCCGCGGTGACGCGGCCGGAAGACAGTCTCGAACATCATTTCAACGATACCGTCGGCGGCGGCGACTGGCTGTGCGAACAGGACGTGGTCGAATATTTCGTCGCCCAGGCGCACGAAGAGATGGTGCAGATGGAGCACTGGGGCTGCCCGTGGAGCCGCAAGGAAGACGGACACGCGAACACGCGCGCTTTCGGCGGCATGAAGATCGAGCGCACCTGGTTCGCCGCCGACAAGACCGGCTTCCACATGCTGCACACGCTGTTCCAGACTTCGATCAAGTACCCGTCGATCAAGCGTTTCGACGAGCATTTCTGCGTCGACCTGCTGGTCGAGGACGGGCGTTGCCAGGGCGCGGTGGTGATCGAAATCGCCACGGGCGAGTTTCGCATGATCCAGGCGAAAGCGGTGATCATCGCCACCGGCGGCGCCGGCCGCGTATTCCGCGAGAACACCAACGGCGGCATCGTCACCGGCGACGGCATGGCGCTTGCGTACCGCCACGGCGTGCCGCTGCGCGACATGGAGTTCGTGCAGTATCACCCGACCTGCATGCCGCGCACCGGACTGCTGTTCACCGAAGCCTGCCGCGGCGAAGGCGGGCTGCTGCTGAACAAGGACGGCTATCGCTACCTGCAGGATTACGGCCTCGGGCCGCCGGAAGACAAGCCGCGCAACAAATTCATGGAACTCGGGCCGCGCGACCGCCTGAGCCAGGCTTACTGGCATGAGAAGCGCAAGGGCAGGACGATCGAGAACAAGTTCGGCTCGGTGGTGAATCTGGACCTGCGCCACCTCGGCGAAGCCTATCTGCGCGAACGCCTGCCGCAGATCTACGAACTGGCCGAGGAGTTCATGGGCATCGACCCGGCGCATGAGTGCATTCCGGTCCTGCCCGGCGTGCACTACACCATGGGCGGGATCCTCGCCGACGGCAAGACGGCCTCCGGCCTGCCCGGTCTGTATTCGGTCGGCGAATGCTCGAGCGTCGGCATCCACGGCGCCAACCGCCTCGGCTCGAACTCCCTGACCGAACTGATCGTGTTCGGCAAGGTCGCCGGCGTCGAGGCTGCGAACTTCGCCAAGTCGGTGCAGATCAGCAATCCCGGCGCGCTGGAAAAGCAGGCCGACGCAGTTCAGGCGCGGGCACTGGGCATAGTCAACATTCCGGGCGGCACGGAGAAGATCGCGGTCATACGCGACGAGATGGCGAAGAGCATGGAGAGCGGCTGCGGTATCTACCGCCTCGGCGCGGAGATGCAGGACACGTGCAACAAGATCGACGAACTCAGGCAGCGCTACAAGAAGCTGAATGTCGCCGACAAGTCGAAGGTCTACAACACCGATTGGCTGCTCGCGATCGAGCTCGGCTACCTGCTCGATGTGGCGCAGACGATGGTCTACTCTGCGATCAACCGCAAGGAATCGCGCGGTTCGCACCAGCGCCTGGACGGTTTCGAAGAGCGCGACGATGCCAACTTCCTCAAACACTCGCTTGCGTACTACAACGGAGACGGTCCGCCGCGCATCGAATACGGCGAGGTCAAGATCACCAAGTCGAAGCCGGGCACGCGCGCCTATGGCGCCGCCGGTGTGAAGGCCGACGAAGACCGCAAGAAACAGGGAGCGGCCAATGGCTGATAACGAGAAAATAATCGAAATCGAGGTCCTGCGCTACCGCCCGGAGCAGGACAAGGAACCGGTTCCGCAAATCTACAAGGTGCCGTTCACCGACGACATGTCCGTGTTGCAGGGGCTGCAGTACATCAAGGATTTCCTCGACGAGTCGGTGAGCTTCCGCTGGTCCTGCCGCATGGCGATCTGCGGCAGCTGCGGCATGATGATCGACGGCAAGCCGAAGCTGTCGTGCAAGACCTTCCTACGCGAATACTATCCGGGGGGCTTGCGCGTCGAGGCGCTCATGCACCTGCCGATCGAGCGCGACCTGATCGTCGACGCGACGGACTTCATCACCAAGCTGGAGAGCATCAAGCCCTACATCATTCCGAAGGAGGAGCGCAAGCTGGAGCAGGGGGAATATCTGCAGACGCCGCAGCAGCGCGACATGTACGAGCAGTTCAGCTCCTGCATCAACTGCATGCTGTGCTACGCCGCCTGTCCGCAGTACGGGCTCAATCCGAAATTTACCGGTCCCGGGATACTCGCGCTGATGCACCGCTATAACGCCGATTCGCGCGATGGCGGCCAAGCCGAGCGCCTCGGTCTGGGGTACGCCGACGAAGGCTTCTGGGGCTGCACTGCGGTTGGCTATTGCTCCGAAGTCTGCCCGAAAGGTGTGGACCCGGCCAACGCGATTAACCAGAACAAGATGAACAGCGCAATCAATTATTTCACTCGATTCATTACGCCAGGGGGGGCAGACAAATGAGCGCTCGGCGTCCCTATGTCCGGTCCATGGATGGCTGGTGGAAGCGCGATCCGTATTTCATTCGTTACATGGCGCGCGAGGTCACGGCGGTTTTCGTGGCCCTCTATGCGGTGGTCCTGTTGTTCGGGGTGGTGCGACTTTCCCAGGGCGAGGCCGCTTTCAACGGCTGGCTGCAGTACCTGAAAACGCCGTGGATGCTGGTGTTCCACCTGATCGTGCTGGCGGTTTTCTGCTACCACACCTGGAGCTGGTTCAACATCATGCCCAAGACCATGCCCATCATGTTTGTGGGCGGCAAGCGCGTGCAGCCCGGGACCATCACCGGAACCGGACTCGCGGCTTCCGTAATCGCATGCCTGGCCGTGTTATTCATCGTGGGGGGGATGAGCTGATGAAACGCTCCAACGAACCGATTTTCTGGTCGCTGTTTGGCGCCGGCGGCATGCTGGCGGCGCTGATCGGTCCGGCGCTGGTATTCATCACCGGCATCGCCGTTCCGTTTGGCCTTTTTTTCAAGCCCGACACCATGAGCTACGCGCATATGCTCGCGTTTTCCCAGAATTGGGCAGGCAAGCTCGTATTGCTCGCAGTGATTGCGCTGTTCCTGTGGCACGCCGCGCATCGGATCCACATCCTGCTGCATGATTTTGGCGTGCATGCGGTTACGGCGGTCAGGGTTCTCTGCTATGGTGGCGCCTTTGCCGGAACCGTGATCGCAGCCTACGCGCTGCTGATGATCAAGGCTTGAAGCAGCGCCAGCGCCACTGCACTAGCGCATTTGCTGAAGAAGGGTGCGGCGAGTCCGCACCTTTTTCATTCTAGAATTGCGATTGCAAATTTATGCCCAACATCAAGCTGCCTGACGGCTCGGTCCGTCAGTTCCCCGAAGCGGTGACGGTTGCCGAGGTCGCCGCCAGCATCGGACCCGGCCTGGCCAAGGCCGCGCTGGCCGGCCGCGTCGACGGCAGGCTGGTCGATACCTCGTTTCGCATCAGCGCAGATGCCGAACTCGCCATCGTCACTGATCGGGATCCGGACGGCTTGGACATCATTCGCCACTCGACGGCGCACCTGCTCGCCTACGCCGTGAAGACACTGTTTCCCGACGCCCAGGTCACCATCGGACCGGTGATCGAGAACGGCTTTTACTATGATTTTTCCTACAAGCGGCCGTTCACGCCGGAAGACCTCGTTGCGATAGAAAGGAAGATGTCGGAACTCGCGAAAAAGGACTACCCGGTCACGCGCGAGGTCATGTCGCGGGACGCGGCCGTAGCGCTGTTCAAGGGCATGGGCGAACACTACAAGGCCGAGATCATCGCTTCGATTCCGCAGGATCAGGAAATAGGCCTGTACCGCGAGGGCGATTTCGTCGACCTGTGCCGCGGGCCGCATGTGCCCTCCACCGGCAAGCTCAAGGTGTTCAAGCTGATGAAGGTCGCGGGCGCCTACTGGCGCGGCGATTCGAAGAACGAGATGCTGCAGCGTATCTACGGCACCGCCTGGGCCAGGAAAGACGAGCAGGACGCCTATCTGCACATGCTGGAGGAGGCGGAAAAGCGCGACCACAGGAAGCTTGCCACGCAGCTCGACCTGTTCCACATGCAGGAAGAGGCGCCGGGCATGGTGTTCTGGCATCCCAGGGGATGGGCGCTGTGGCAGCAGGTCGAGCAGTACATGCGGCGGGTTTATCGCGACAATGGCTACCAGGAAGTGCGCTGCCCGCAGATCCTCGATCGCAGCCTGTGGGAGAAGTCCGGCCACTGGGAGAACTACCGCGAAAACATGTTCACCACCGAGTCGGAAAAGCGCACCTACGCGGTGAAGCCGATGAACTGCCCGGGGCACATTCAGATCTACAATGCCGGCCTGCGCAGCTATCGCGAGCTGCCGCTGCGCTACGGAGAATTCGGCGCCTGCCACCGCAATGAGGCCTCGGGCGCGCTGCACGGCATCATGCGCATCCGCGCCTTCACCCAGGACGACGGCCATATCTTCTGCACCGAGGACCAGATCCTGTCCGAATGCGTGGCCTATACCGCGCTGCTGCAGAAGGTCTACGCTGATTTCGGTTTTACCGACATCATGTACAAGCTGGCCACGCGGCCGGACAAGCGCGTGGGCGCGGACGAGCTGTGGGACAAGGCGGAGAACGCGCTGGCCGAATCGCTGCGCGAGAGCGGCGTGCCCTACGCGATGCTGCCCGGGGAGGGCGCGTTCTACGGACCCAAGATCGAATACCACCTGAAGGACAATATCGGGCGCTCCTGGCAATGCGGCACGATGCAGGTGGATTTCTCCATGCCCGGGCGCCTCGGGGCCGAATATGTCGCCGAGGACAACACGCGCAAGGTGCCGGTCATGCTGCACCGGGCCATCGTCGGTTCGATGGAGCGCTTCATCGGCATCCTGATCGAGCACTACGCCGGGGCGATGCCCCTGTGGCTAGCGCCGCTGCAGGTGGTGGCCCTGAATATCTCCGGTGGCCAGGCCGAATATACGGCCGAGGTGGCGGCCGAACTGCGCCGCGCCGGTTTCCGCGCCGAAGCAGATTTGCGTAACGAGAAAATAACCTATAAAATACGGGAACATAGCATGCAGAAGCTGCCCTACCAGTTGATCGTGGGTGAACAGGAGAAGGCAGCTTCCAAAGTGGCCGTGCGAACCCGCAGCGGTGAAGACCTCGGGCAGATGACGCTCGCCGACTTCATCGGACGCCTCAAGCAGGAGGCGCGCGTGGGCAGCGCGGCCTAATTATTAATTTTTTGGAGAAACGACATCGCTCAGGAAAAAGCGCAGCGCCTCAACACTGAAATAACCGCACCCGAAGTCCGCCTTGTCGGCACCGAGGGCGAGCAGCTGGGGGTGGTGCCGATCGCGGACGCGATGAGGCGCGCCGAGGAGTTGGAAGTGGATCTGGTGGAGATCGCGCCTACGGCGGTTCCTCCCGTGTGCAAGCTGATGGACTTCGGCAAGTTCAAGTACCGCGAAGCCAAGAAGGCGCATGAGGCGAAACTCAAGCAGAAGCAGATTCAGGTCAAGGAAGTGAAGTTCCGGCCCGGCACCGACGAGGGCGATTACCAGATCAAGCTGCGCAACCTGATGAAGTTCCTCGACGAAGGCGACAAGACCAAGGTCACGCTGCGCTTTCGCGGACGCGAGATGGCGCACCAGGAATTCGGCCACCGGCTGATCGAGCGCGTGAAAAACGATCTGGTCGAGCACGGGGTGGTGGAGCAGTATCCGAAGATGGAAGGGCGCCAGCTGGTGATGGTGCTGGGCCCGAAGAAGGTAGCGGTAAAGAAGAGAACAGAACCTGCGGCGAAATAGATCGCGCGGCCGGTTCGCGGAAGGATCGATGTCCGGTCTTTCCGTGCGGCACCGTTCCGGGTTCGCCCGGAGCGCAAAACAAGTGGTGTACGGGTCAACAAGCTCTCCCATCGGGAGACACCTGCCGCCATACAAGAGTCAGGAGTAGTCATGCCCAAGATGAAAACCAAGCGGAGCGCCGCCAAGCGTTTCCGTATCCAAGGCAGCGGCGGGATAAAACGCACGAAGGCGTTCCTGCGGCACATCCTTACCAAGAAGACCACCAAGCGCAAGCGCAACATGCGCGGCACGTCGATGGTCGATGCGAGCAACCTGCGCTCCGTGCGCGCGATGCTTCCCAACGGTTAAGGAGAACAAGCCATGCCAAGAGTAAAACGTGGAGTAACGGCAAGCGCGCGCCACAAGAAAGTAATGGATCTGGCCAAGGGCTTCCGCGGCCGCCGCGGCAGCGTGTTCCGCATCGCCAAAGAGGCGGTGATGAAGGCCGGCCAGTATGCCTACCGCGATCGCAGGGCCAAGAAGCGCGTGTTCCGCGCGCTGTGGATCGCGCGCATCAATGCGGCGGCGCGCGAGTGCGGCCTCTCCTACAGCCTGTTCATGAACGGCCTGAAACGGGCTGAAATCGAAGTGGACCGCAAGGTCCTTGCCGACCTGGCCGTGACCGACATGGCGGCGTTCGCCAAGTTCGCGGAACAGGCGAAGGCGGTGCTGCCGACCGGCGCGGCGTCCAAGTAAGGCGGCCGCGCGGGATTCAAGCGCGTCATCGTGAAAGGAGGCTAAACGATTAGCCTCTTTTCTTTTTTGGGCCCGCCCGCGCTTTAAGCTGGCGCGGGCTGTTTAGAGGTCCATGCCCGGCGACGTGCCTTGCGCCAAGCAATCGGCCGTGAATGTAAGAATGGACAATCTGGAAAAAATCGTCGGAGATGCCTTGGAGCAGTTCGCGCGCATCAGCGATGCGGCAGAGCTGGAACAGGCGAAAGCGCGCTTCCTCGGCAAGGCCGGCGTGCTTACCGACATGCTCAAGCGGCTGGGCAAGCTGCCGGCCGAAGAGCGGCGCGAGGCCGGCAGCCGCATCAACGCAGCGAAGGACACCCTCGAAACGGCGCTCGCGCGCCGGCGCGATGCACTGGCGCAGCTGCAGCTCGATGCGCGCCTTGCCGAGGAGGCGCTCGACGTCACGCTTCCCGGGCGCGGCGCCGGGCGCGGGCGCCTGCATCCGATCACGCGCACGCAGGAGCGCATCGAGGCGATCTTCCGCTCCATCGGCTTCGATGTCGCCGACGGCCCCGAGATCGAAACCGACTGGAACAATTTCACTGCGCTCAACAATCCGGAGAACCATCCGGCGCGTTCGATGCAGGATACCTTCTACGTCGAGAACAAGGATGCGGCCGGACGGCCGCTGTTGCTGCGCACCCACACCAGCCCGATGCAGGTGCGTTATGCGCGCATGTGGGTCGAGCGCTTTCGCCACGCGGCAAAAGTGCCGCCGATCAAGGTGATCGCGCCGGGGCGCACCTACCGCGTCGACAGCGATGCCACCCACTCGCCGATGTTTCACCAGGTCGAAGGGCTGTGGATAGACGAGCACGTCAGCTTTGCCGACCTGAAGGGCGTGTACACGGATTTCCTGCGCTGTTTTTTCGAAACCGAAGAGCTGGAAGTGCGCTTCCGTCCTTCCTTCTTTCCCTTCACCGAGCCTTCGGCCGAAATCGACATGGCTTTCGGCGCGGGGCCGAACAAGGGCCAATGGCTGGAGATATCCGGCGCCGGCCAGGTGCATCCGGCGGTGATCCGCAATTTCGGCCTCGATCCGGAAAAGTACATCGGCTTCGCCTTCGGCTCAGGCATCGAGCGCCTGGCGATGCTGCGCTACGGCATCCACGACCTGCGCCTGTTCTACGACGGTGACCTGCGCTTCCTGCAGCAGTTCGCATGAAATTCTCCGAACGCTGGCTGCGCAGTTTCGTCGATCCGCCCCTGTCCACGGCGGAACTGGCGCACGCGCTGACCATGGCCGGACTCGAAGTGGAGACGCTCGAGCGGGCCGCGCCGCCATGCACCGGCGTGGTGGTGGCCGAAATCCTCGAAGTCGCGCGCCACCCGAATGCCGACCGCCTGTCGCTGTGCCGGGTCAACGTGGGCGAGCCCGCGCCGCTGTCCATCGTGTGCGGCGCACCCAATGTGGCCGCCGGCATGCGCGTGCCCTGCGCCCTGGTCGGCGCCAGGCTCAGCGGCGCTGACGGGGCCGAATTCGAGATCAAGCGCTCGAGCCTGCGCGGCGTGGACAGCCAGGGCATGCTGTGCTCGGCGAAGGAACTGGGCATAGACGACGACCACAGCGGCATACTGCCGCTCGCGGCCGATGCGCCGATCGGGCGCGACGTGCGCGAAGTGCTGTCGCTGGACGACACGCTGTTTACGCTCAAGCTCACGCCCAACCGCGCCGACTGCCTGAGCCTGCTCGGTGTTGCGCGCGAAGTGGCCGCGATCACCGGTGCCGCGTTCAGAGCGCCGGCGATCGCGCCGGTCGCGGCGAAAGGCACGGGGCGGCATCCCGTAACGATATCCGCGCCGGAGGGCTGCGGCCGCTTCGCCGGCCGCGTCATCCGCAACGTCAATGCCGCGGCGCCCGTGCCCGAGTGGATGAAGCAGCGCCTCGCGCGCTCCGGCCAGCGTTCGATCTCGGCGCTGGTCGACGTGACGAATTACGTCATGCTCGAACTCGGGCGCCCGCTGCACGTCTACGACCTCGACAAGCTTGCTGGCGGCATCGACGTGCGCTTCGGGCGCAAGGGCGAACGCGTCAAGCTGCTGAACGAGCAGACGGTCGAAGTGGACGAGAATGTGCTGTGCATCACCGATGATTCCGGCCCGATCGGGCTCGCCGGCATCATGGGCGGGGACTCGACCAAGGCGGAGACGGACAGCAGGAACATCTTTCTCGAATCCGCGTTCTTCTTTCCCAATGCGATAGCCGGCCGCACGCGCCGGTTCAACTTCACCAGCGATGCCGCGCACCGCTTCGAGCGCGGCGTCGACTTCAACAACAATGTTTCCGGCATCGAGCGCGCGACCGAACTGATACTCGCCATCTGCGGCGGCGAGCCCGGCCCGACCGACGACCTCGTGGCGCGCCTTCCCGAGCGCGGAGCGGTGCACGTGCGCAGCGCACGCGCGGCGAAGGTCCTCGGCGTCAGCGTGAGCGATGCGGAAATCGCCGCGATTTTCACCCGGCTCGGCCTTGCCGCCAAGGCGACGCTGGGCGGCTTCGACGTGATTCCGCCTTCCTACCGCTTCGACATCGCGATCGAGGAAGACCTGATCGAGGAAATAGCGCGCATCCACGGTTACGAGCGCATCCCCGCGCGGCAGCCGCACGCGCGCGCGGCGATGTCGCCGCAGAGGGAGTCGCGGCGCCCGCTGATGCGCGTGAAGGATGCGATCGCGGCGCGCGACTACCAGGAAGTGGTGAATTTCAGTTTCGTCGAGGCTGATTGGGAGCGCGATTTCTGCGGCAACGATGCGCCGATCAGGCTGCTCAATCCGATCTCCAGCCAGCTTTCGGCAATGCGCTCCGGGCTCGCCGGCAGCCTCATCGCCAACGTGCGCTACAACCTGAATCGCAAGCAGGGCCGGGTGCGCGTGTTCGAACTCGGACGCGTGTTTCGCGCGGATGCGGCCGTGGCCGACGGGCCGCTTACGGTCGCCGGCATTGCGCAGCCGCTCAGACTCGGTGGCGTCGCCTACGGGCCGGCCCATCCGGAGCAGTGGGGTTTGCCCGAGCGCCAAGTCGATTTCTACGACGTCAAGGGCGACGTCGAAAGCCTGCTCGCTCCGGCGCGCATCGGCTTCGAGCGCGCGCAACACCCGGCGCTGCATCCAGGCCGCGCGGCGCAGGTGCTGCTCGACGCGAAGCCGGTCGGCTGGCTCGGCGAATTGCATCCGCGCTGGCAGCAAAAGTATGAATTGCCCCAGGCGCCGGTATTGTTCGAACTCGATCTGGATGCGCTGCTCGCGCGGCAGCTGCCGCAATATCGCGAAGTGTCGAAATTCCCGCCGGTGATCCGCGATCTCGCGCTCGTGGTGGACGAATCGGTGCCGGCGCAGGCGCTGCTGGAGGCGATGCGGGGTGCCCGCCCGGCGCTGGTGCAGGACCTCTGGCTATTTGACTTGTACCGCGGAAAAGGGGTAGAGGCAGGCAAAAAAAGCCTTGCATTTCGGGTAGTTATGCAAGATACTTCGAAAACGCTGACCGACGCGGAGGCGGAGGCGGCAATGGCGCAGATGCTGCAATTCCTGGAGCAGCGCGTAGGCGCCAAATTGCGCACCTAGGGAGACAAAATGACGTTAACCAAAGCCGAGCTGGCTGACTTTTTGTTTGAGAAAGTCGGGCTTAACAAGCGCGAAGCCAAGGATATGGTCGAGACTTTCTTCGAGGAAATCCGCGCAGCGCTGGAAAACGGCGACAGCGTGAAGCTGTCCGGATTCGGCAACTTTCAGCTGCGCAACAAGCCGCAGCGCCCGGGACGCAACCCCAAGACCGGCGAAGAGATCCCGATCACTGCGCGGCGCGTCGTCACCTTCCATGCCAGCCAGAAGCTGAAGGCGCTGGTGGAAAAGGCCAATCGTGGAAAGCCACAGCAGCAGCAGTGAACTGCCGCCGATTCCGGCGAAGCGCTATTTCACCATCGGCGAGGTGAGCGAGCTGTGCGGCGTCAAGCCGCACGTGCTGCGCTACTGGGAGCAGGAATTCACCCAGCTAAAGCCGGTGAAACGCCGCGGCAACCGGCGCTATTACCAGCATCACGAAGTACTGCTGATTCGGCGTATCCGCGACCTGCTGTACGAGCAGGGCTTCACCATCAGCGGCGCGCGCAACCGGCTGGATGAAGGCGTGTCCGCGGGTGGCCGCGCTCAGGCCGCGCGCGCAGAGCAGGGGAAAGTCGATTTGTCCGCGGTCCGGAGCGAAATCAAGAGCATCATCGAAATGCTCGAAAGCGGCGCCTGAGCGGCGCTTGCGCGCGCATTGCTGGCCGTCCTTCCGACCGGCGTGATAAAATTGTTTCAGTCGGGGCGTAGCGCAGCCTGGTAGCGTACCTGCATGGGGTGCAGGTGGTCGGAGGTTCAAATCCTCTCGCCCCGACCAAAAATCTGAAATAGTTGCGCCCCGGTCGACGGCGTGACCGCTCGACGCCCTCGCCCTTGTTTCATCGGGTCACAGCCGGTGAGGCGCACGCAATCATCCAGTCGGAAACTTTCCACCTGCGGCGCATTTATGACGCTCCGATGTTTCTGCGCCATCGAAGTGCCGTGCTCCTGCGTATACCAGACTTGTTTCCGCTGCCGCGTACTGGCGCTTGGATCGGCTTGAATCATCGCTTCAATTATGCCCGTCGATTGCAATGCGGAATTCCGCACAGCGAAACATGGATGGACTGATTTATAACATTGTGTAAGATAACGAATAATAATTACATAAAGGAGGATGTGGATTTTGCCAGGCGAAATTGTGCTTGCAACCCACAACTGGGAATGTTAGGCTTTACGCCATTCCACGGCGGAGCAGATGCGTGGCCAAGCAATCGCGTCAGCGCAATGCTGCAGAGATATCGCCTGAAAGCAACGACCGCCAATTCGTAATCGCCCTTGCACGCGGACTGCAGGTGCTGCAGGCGTATTCGGTCGGCGATGACTGCCTCAGCAATGCCGAGCTGTCGAGCCGCACCGGACTGCCGAAGCCGACCATTTCGCGCCTTACGCATACGCTTGCGCGCCTGGGATATCTCGCGCCGGACCCCGCTGCTCCCGGCTACCGGCTGCAGCCGCACATCCTGACTCTGGGCTACCCCGTGCTTACGCAGTTGAGCGTGCGTCAGGCGATACGCCCGCTGCTGCAGGAGATCGCGACGGGCGAGGGCGTCACCGCCGCCATCGCGGCACGCGACGGCCTGCACATGATCTTCGTCGAGCGCTTGCGCGCGCCTTCGGTTGTCGCACTGGAACAGGATGTCGGCACGCGCGTGCCGATTGCCACGACTGCGATCGGGCGCGGTTACCTGGCCGGCCTGCCGCAATCGGAGCGCGCTGCGCTGCTCGAGGAAGTCCGCGTCAGCGGACTGCCGGAGTGGTGGCCGCAGATCCGAGCCGACGTCGAGCGCGAGATGCTTCGATTCGAGCAGAAGGCCTATTGCTTCGGCGGCGGCTGGAATGCGGACCTGACCGGTGTCGCCGTGCCGCTTGCTTTGCCCAGCCGTCAGATCGTCTCTGTTGCCTGCCATGGGCCGCGCGCACGCCTGCCGGAAGACCGGCTCGAAGCGATCGGCGAGCGACTCAAGTCGATTGTCAAGCGGCTGGAAAAAATGCCGGCCGGCGATCTATAGAAATTTTCCGCGGAGGCTTCCATGGACGGTACCCAAAGCTCAACGAAATTCGCGCGCAAGCTCGCAGGCGTCGCACTCGGAATCGGCGCGCTCGTCGCATGCATGGGTGCGATTTCGTCGAACGCACATGCGCAGGCGTGGCCGGCAAAGCCGGTCACCATCGTTTCGCCCTACCCCGCAGGCGGCATCACCGATCTGTTGAGCCGCATCGTGGGCGAGCAACTCGCAAAATCCCTGGGCCAGCCGGTGCTGGTCGAGGACCGGCCCGGCGCCGGCGGCGCGATCGCGATGACGATGGTGGCAAAGGCCGCGCCGGACGGCTATACGCTGGTGATGGGCGGGAGCGCACCGTCGACCATCGTTCCGGCGCTCAATGCGCATGTCACCTACGACCCGGTGAAAGACTTCGAGCCCGTCGCCTACGTCGCCGCGCTGCCGATTGTGCTGGTCATCCATCCGTCGATCCCGGCCACCAACCTGAAGGAATTCATCGCCTATGCGCGCGCCAACAGCACAAAGCTGAATTGCGGCCATCACGGTGTCGGTACCGGCACACACCTGTCCTGCCTGCAGTTCGCCAAAGCCATAGGGGTAAAGATTACCGATATCGCGTACAAGGGCGCGCCGCAGGTTAATTCCGATTTGCTCACCAACCGCGTGCAGCTTTATTTCGGCACGCTGCCGACCGAGATCAACTATGTGCACGCAGGTCAGCTGCGCGCGCTCGGCATCGCCTCGGCCGAACGCGTGGCACCGACGCCCGACATTCCGACGCTCGACGAGCAGGGGCTGCATGGCCTGAATCTGGATACCTGGAATGCGCTGTTCGCGCCCGCCGGAACGCCCAAGCCGGTGGTGGCGCGCCTCAGCACCGAGATCGGCAAGATTCTGCAGATGCCGGATGTGCGCAAGAAGATCGAAGCGACCGGCTCGATCATGCGCAACATCAGTCCGGAACAACTCGGCAAGCTGACCCGCGACGGTTTCGAGACCTATCGCGCCCTCGGCGCGGAAATGAACATCAAGATCGATTGATCCAGCCTACCATTCCCGAGGACCAGACATGACTTTTTCGGTTGTTGCTCATTGTGCGCGAACCGGGCAGTACGGTGTTTGCGTGGCGACCTATTCTCCCAACGTCGGCGTGCGCTGCCCCATCGTCGTTCCCGGCATGGGCGCCGCGTCGATCCAGGCGGTGGCGAATCCGCAGCTCAACCTGATTGCCGCAAGGCTGATGGCGCAGGGATGTTCGGCGGCGAAGACGGTAAAGGAAATTCTCGCCTGCGATCCTTATCCTGACAGCCGCCAGATCGCGGTGGTCGACGTCTACGGCCATGCCTACGCGGTCACCGGCACGCGCAACCCGGTGTGGGCCGGGCATCATGTGGGCGAAGGCTTCGTTTGCTCCGGAAACGTGCTCGTCGGAGAGCAGGTCATCGCGGCCATGGCGCGCGCGTTCTGCGCCAGCCCCGCGGAGGCGCTCGCCGAAAGAATGATGCGCGCAGTGGAGGCCGGTCGCGATGCGGGCGGGCAGCCGGAAGGACAGAATTCTTCCGCGCTGCTGGTGTACGAAAAATACCCGTTTCCGATCGTGGATCTGCGCGTCGAACTGCACGATGAGCCGGTGGGCGAATTGCGCCGGCTGTGGGACTGGTTCGCGCCCATGGTTCCCTATTACATCGAACGCGCTTTCAGCCCCAGCGTGCCGCGTTGGTGGCAATGGCGCCAGGACCATGTGCCGGGTTGGAAGCCGCGGCATCTCGCCTGAGCGCCTGCCATGACCACACAACTGCTGGAACGATTCGCGGCTGCCTGGAATGCGCATGACCTCGACGCGCTGCTGTCCATGATCACTGACGACTGCGTTTTCGAGACCGCCACGGGCGCCAACGCATTTGGCAACCGCTTTATCGGCAAACAGATGCTGCGCGCCGCTTTCCCGACCGCGTGGCAGATCTGGCCGGATGCGCGTTGGGAGGAGGCGACGCATTTCGTCTGCGGCGAACGCGGCGTGAGTGAGTGGACGTTTCGCGGCACGGATGCCGACGGCTTGCGCATCGAGATACGCGGCGTCGACCTGTTCCAACTGCGTGACGGCAAGATCGCGCGCAAGGACACGTACAGGAAGCAGCGGATCGCCTAGGCTGCAGCTCGCATCACGATGCTGCGCCACCCCGCGGCGCGCGCCGCAGTGCCGATTCAATCCAGCTGAATGCGCATGATCGCGCCTATGTGCTGCGCGACAAATCTTGCGCCTGCGCGCACATGGTTATAATCGCCAACCGTGACGATAACTAAATCATGCATCGCCGTTCTGCCTGGAATTGCCCCCGCGTGCGCCCGTCCGCTGGCATCGTGCTGCCGCCGGATCTGGTAAGCGCCGATTGGGCCCAGCGGTCGCGCCGCCATGGCTGACGCAATTCTGGTTCTCAACGCGGGCTCCTCGAGCCTGAAGTTCTCGGTCTTCCTCGATCGCCGCGGCGAGGAGCCGCAGCTCGCGCTGCGCGGGCAGATCGAAGGCATCCTGGGCACGGCGACGTTCAGCGCGCGCGATGCGAACGGCACGGTGCTCGCCGAACACGCGCTTGACGCCGCGGTGCCGCGCGGACACGGGGGCGCGGCGAGTTTCCTGCTCGACTGGCTCGAGCGGCGGCCGGAGGGGCGGCATGTTGCGGCCGCCGGCCATCGCGTCGTCCACGGCGGGCGCGAATTCTCCGCGCCGGTGCGCGTGAATGCGGCAGTGATGGCCGCGCTGGAGCAACTGGTGCCGCTCGCGCCGCTGCACCAGCCGCACAACCTCGCCGCCATCCGGGCGGTGGCGGCGCGCGCGCCGGGGCTCGCGCAGGTCGCCTGTTTCGATACCGCATTTCACACTGCGCAGCCGCCGCTGGCGCAGGCGTTTGCGCTGCCGCGGCGCCTGACCGAAGCCGGACTGCGCCGCTACGGCTTCCACGGCCTGTCCTACGAATTCATCGCCCACTTGCTGCCCGGCGTCGATGCGCGCGCGGCCGCCGGCCGCACCGTCGTCGCGCATCTTGGCAATGGCGCGAGCATGTGCGCGCTGGCCGGGGGCAGGAGCGTCGCCAGCACCATGGGTTTCACCGCGCTTGACGGCTTGCCGATGGGAACGCGTTGCGGCGCGATCGAGCCAGGCGTTCTGCTGTATCTGATGGATCAGGAGGGCATGGATGCGCGCGGCCTGGAGAAGCTGCTCTATCACGAGTCCGGTCTGCTGGGCGTATCCGGCATATCCAGCGACATGCGCGCACTGCTTGCCAGCGACGACGCGCATGCGGCCGAGGCAGTCGATCTGTTCGTCTATCGCATCGTGCGCGAGCTCGGCTCGCTTGCGGCTGCGCTCGGAGGGCTGGATGCGCTGGTGTTCACGGCGGGCATAGGCGAGAACGCGCCATCGGTGCGCGCGCGCGTTTGCCGCGCGGCGTCCTGGCTCGGCATCGAGCTCGACGCCGCCGCGAACGCGCGCGGCGGTCCGCGCATAAGCAGCGAAGGCAGCCGCGCCTCCGCCTGGGTGCTTCCGACCAACGAGGAACTCATGATCGCCCTGCACACGCGCGCCGTGCTCGCGGCGCAGTCGGTCGATTAGCGGCGCCGCCGCCCGGACTCGCGCGCTCGCTGGTGCCGTCGATACGGCGGTTTATGCTGCGTGGTCGGACAGCGTCGCGGCGAGTGCGTCGGCCGCGCGGCGCAGGGTCGGCAGGTGCTGCAGCGCGCGCTCCAGCGGCATGCGCGCGACCGGTGCGTGCACAGCCACCGAGGCGCAGGTGCGGCCCTTCGCGTCGCTTACGGGAACGGCCACGCACACCAGGCCGGTCAAATACTCCTCGTCGTCCGTACTGATCCGGTCGCGGCGGATGCGCTCCAGTGCCTGCTCGAGCGACTTGCGTGTGGTGAGCGTGTTTGCGGTATAGGGCGTGAGCTGCAGCTGATCCAGCAGCCGGTTCCGTTGCGCGCGCGGCAGCATGGCCAGAAACAGCTTGCCGCTCGCGGTGCAATGCAGGGGCACGCGCGAGCCGGGCTGCAGGTTGACGCGCAGCGGCGACGCGGTCTCGACGCGGTCCAGGTAGATCACTTCATCGCCATCGAGCATGGTGAAGTTGCAGGTCTCGCCGACCTCGTCCGTGAGCCGATGCAGAATGGCGCGGCGCGCGCCGCGCAGGGACGAATGCATCAGCACGTTCGAGCCGAGGCGTGCAAGGCGCGGCCCCACGATGTAGCGTTTGCTGTCGGGCTCGTGCGCAATCAGGCCGGCGCGCTCCAGCAGCGTAAGGATGCGGTGCGCGGTCGGCTTGGGCAGGACGGCCGCAGTCATCACCTCGGTGAGCGAAAGCGGCCGGTCGGCTGCGACCAGGGTTTCGATCACCGCGAAGGCGCGCAGGGTGGCGGAAGCAGGGTCTTGGCTTGCTTGCATTAGCTAATTCTACAGAAAATGGAACAATCTGTCCTGTTTTTATCATTATTTTGTTGACAGACCTGCGCGTGGGTGAATATATTCAGACCTGAGTTGTCGAGAATGCCTTACACAAAAAGCCCTCGGCAACCCGCTTTCAGGCGCGTGAGGCGGCATACGCCTCCGTTATTTCATCCCCTTATTTCGAGCTTTCTATCAAGGATCCGGCCATGGGCAATGAAGCTGCAATACAACGTACCGTCGTTTCGGGCAAGGCGCGCATGACGCCTTCGGAGGCGTTTGTCGAGACACTGGTAGCCAACGGCGTGACCGAGGTGTTCGGCATCGTCGGCTCCGCTTACATGGATGCGCTGGATATCTTTCCGGCTGCCGGCATACGCTTCATTCCGGTTGCGCACGAGCAGGGCGCGGGCCACATGGCGGACGGCTACGCGCGCGTATCCGGCCGTCATGGCGTGTGCATAGGCCAGAACGGTCCCGGCATCACCAATTTCGTCACCTCGACCGCGGCCGCCTATTGGGCGCACAGCCCGGTGATCGTGGTGACGCCAGAGACCGGCAGCATGGGCATAGGGCTGGGCGGATTCCAGGAAACCGAGCAACTGCCGATCTTTTCGAAGATCACCAAATTTCAGGCGCACATCAACAATCCCAAGCGCATGGCCGAGCTGACTGCGCGCGCATTCGACCGCGCCCTGCTGGAAATGGGGCCGGCGCAGATCAACATTCCGCGCGATTATTTCTACGGCGACATCGAATGCGAAATTCCGCGGCCGATCCGCATCGAGCGCGGTGCCGGCGGCGAACAGGCGCTCAATGAGGCGGCGGCGCTGCTGGCGCAGGCCAAGTTCCCGGTGATCCTCGCCGGCGGCGGCGTCATCATGTCCGAAGGCATGGCCGAAGCGGCCAGGCTTGCGGAACTGCTGCATGCGCCGGTGGCCAACAGTTATCTGCACAATGATTCCTTCCCGGCATCGCATCCGCTCTGGGTCGGTCCGCTGGGCTACCAGGGCTCCAAGGCGGCGATGAAGCTGATCGCGCAGGCGGACGTGGTCGTCGCGCTGGGGACGCGCCTGGGGCCGTTCGGCACCCTGCCGCAGCATGGCCTGGACTACTGGCCGAAGAACGCGAAAATCATTCAGATCGACGCCGACGCGAAGATGCTCGGCCTGGTGCGGCCGATCTCCGTCGGCATCTGCGGCGATGCCAGGGCCGCTGCGGCTGCACTGGTGGCGCGTCTGGCCGGCAAGTCGCTTGCGTGCCAGCAGAACAAGGCGGAACGCGACGCCAAGATCAAGGCGGAGAAGCAGGCCTGGGAAAAAGAGCTCGATGGCTGGACCAACGAGCGCGATTCCTGGTCGCTCGAAGTCGCGAAGGGCTCGAGCAAGATGCACCCGCGCCAGATGCTGCGCGAGCTGGAAAAAGCGATGCCGAAGGACGCGATGGTATCCACCGACATCGGCAACATCTGCTCGGTGTCGAATTCCTATCTGCGCTTCGAGCGCGGGCGCAGCATGTTCGCCGCGATGAGCTTCGGCAATTGCGGCTACGCCTTTCCGACCATCATCGGCTGCAAGGTCGCCGCGCCGGACCGGCCCGCCGTCGCCTATGTCGGCGACGGCGCCTGGGGCATCAGTTTCAACGAGCTGCTGACCTGCGCGCGCGAGAAGATCGGCGTCACGGTGGTGCTGTTCAACAACGGGCAATGGGGCGCGGAAAAGAAGAATCACGTTGACTTCTATTCCAACCGCTACGTCGGCGTCAATCTCGAAAATCCGAGTTTCGCCGGTATCGCGCGTTCCTTCGGGTGCGAGGGCGTCACCGTGGACAAGCTCGCCGACGTCGGTCCGGCGCTGCGCGCCGCATGCGCGGCGCAGCAGCAGGGCAAGACCACGGTGCTTGAAATGATGGTGACCCAGGAACTGGGCGATCCGTTCCGCCGCGACGCGCTGTCGGTGCCGGTGCGCCACCTGGACAAGTACAAGGCATATAGCGGCAAGTAACGCCGCGGCGTGAACTGCGTCTGGCCCGGCGGACCGACCGGCGCTTGCAGTGGCACCGTTGAGGACGGCGATCGACCAGGCGAAACCGGTTCGTGTCGATCGTCGTTTCGTTTTCAACTTCTGAGTTGCCAGAGTGCACTACGACTACATAATCGTGGGCGCCGGCTCGGCCGGCTGCGTGTTGGCGGCGCGACTGTCCGAAGACCCGAATGTCACCGTGCTGCTGCTCGAGGCTGGCGGGGCGGGGGGCGGAATGTGGGAGTCGATTCCGCTCGGCGTGGGCAAGCTGCTCAACCAGGAGCACCGGCTCTGGCGCGATGCGACCGAGCCTTCGGCGGGTTCGCGCGGGCGATCGGTCGATTGGGTGAGCGGGCGCTGCCTCGGCGGCTCCAGCGCAGTCAATGGCATGCTGTTCGTGCGCGGGCATCCGGCGATGTACGACAGGATGGCGCAATCCGGCTGCAGCGGCTGGGACTATGCGCATTGCCTGCCGTATTTTCGCAAGCTCGAAGACTGCCGTTTCAGCACATCGCCCAATCGCGCTGCCGGCGGACCGATAGGCGTCTCGCTGGCCGATCCGGATCCGATCTCCGATGCGTTTCTCGCCGCGTGCGGCGAGTTCGGTTTCCCGCCGGTATCCGATTACAACGATGCGCATGCGGACGGCGCTTCCTATCTGCAATACTCGGTGCGCCGGGGGTTGCGCAGCAACGCCAGGGACGCCTATCTGCGTCCTGCCCTGCGCCGTCGCAACCTGACTGTCCTGACCGACGCGCTGGTGCACAGGGTCTTGTTCCAGGGCCGCGCCGCGAGCGGTGTCGCCTATGCGCTTGGCGGAACGGAGGCGGTGGTGCATGCGGCGCATGAAGTGATCCTGAGCGCCGGCGGAGTCCGCTCGCCGGCTCTGCTCGAACGTTCCGGCGTCGGCCGCAGGGACCTGCTAGAGCGCTGCGGCATCGAACTGGTGGCTGAAAGCGGCGAGGTCGGCGAAAACCTGCAGGACCATTTCATGCCGCGTATCTGCTTCGAGACCGGCGAGAAGGGCACGGTCAATCACTTCCTCAACAGCCGCCTGACGCAGCTGCAGGAGGCCTTCAAGTACCTCGCTTTTCGCACCGGGCGGTTTTCGGACCCCTCGCTCAAGGCGACCGCCTATGTGCGCAGCGACCCCGCGCTCGAGTTGCCCGATCTGCGCCTGCAGGTCGGGCTGATGAGCGCCGCGAGCCGGGTGCCGAGCGCCGCGGGACGCGGCGACACGCCGTCGGAGCGGGCCGGGCTGGATCCGTGCTCCTCGTTCCATATCGGCGTCTACGGCATCTACCCTGCATCCAGGGGCAGCAGCCATATCCAGTCGGGCGCCCCGTCGCAGGCGCCCAGGGTGCAGCCCAATTATCTGGACGATGCATATGACCGGAATGCCGTCGCGGCCGGCCTGCAGCTCATACGCTCGCTGGCCGATTGCGCGCCGCTGCGTCGGCTCATTGTGCGCGAGATCCGGCCGACGGCCTCGGTGGCCAGCGCGGAACAGTTGCTGGACTATGCGCGCGCCACCGGGCACACCTGCTGGCATCCGGTCGGCACCTGCCGCATGGGCGCGGACGCTGCCGCCGTGGTCGATCCCGAATGCAGGGTAAACCGCGTGGACAAGCTGAGGGTGGTCGATGCGTCGGTATTTCCCTTCCTCACCAGCAGCAATACCAATGTGCCGGTGCTGATGCTGGCCGAGCGCATGGCGGACCTGATCAGGTCCACCTCCTGACCCGACGAAAGCAGGCGGCTTTGTCTTTGCGTCGCCCGGGAATGGTTGGCGTGCACGGGGGCGGTGTCGCTGCGTGCATTGCGCGCATTGTTTCGAGTAATCGCCGCATTCCCTTGGGCGCAATCTGCAATTGACCGCGCCGCCACGATGCGGAGATACTGCAGGCGTGCCGCGCAACTTCTTCCCATGGGTGGCGTTCCAAGCTTGACTGGTTCTATGCACGAGCGATTCGGGATGGCAGGACGACATGGCTAACCGCGTCAAAGAGGCGATGTGGGAACAGCTGTTCGAGCGCAGCGGCACGGAGAACGGCAGCCTGCAGGGAAGGATACGCGCCACGCTGGTCGCCGCGATTCTCGAGCGGCAGCTGCCCGCGGGCCAACCCCTGCTTTCGAGCCGGGTGCTCGCAAGCAAGCTCGGCGTTGCGCGCAATACCGTTGTACTCGCTTATCAACAGCTGGTCGATGAGGGCTATCTGCTTTCGGCCGAGCGGCGCGGGTATTTCGTCAATCATGCGATTCTCTCCGGCCAGGTGCGCCAGCCGCAAGCCGGCGAAGCGAGACCGAGCAGCGAACTCGACTGGGACAAACGCTTTCGCGTGCATGCCTCGGCGCAGCGCAAGATCGAAAAGCCGCGCGACTGGCAGGATTACGCCTACCCCTTCGTCTACGGCCAGTTCGACCCGCAGCTGTTTCCGGTCGCTGAGTGGCGCGAATGCTCGCGCATGGCGCTGTCGGTTCTCGAAATCCGCGGCTGGGCTTCCGATCTCGTCGATCGCGACGATCCGATGCTGATCGAGCAGCTGCAGCTGCGCGTGCTTTCACCGCGCGGCGTCTGGGCACGCCCGGAAGAGATCATGGTGACCATAGGCGCGCAGCAGGCGCTCTATCTGCTTGCCGATCTGCTGGTGCGCGCGGACACCGTTGTCGGCATCGAAGATCCGGGTTATAGCGACGCGCGCAACATCTTCGCCGCGAAGGACGCGCGCCTGCTGCCGCTGCCGCTGGACGCGGACGGCCTGATAGTGGGTCCGCATCTCGCGCGCTGCGACTATCTGTACGTCACGCCCAGCCACCAATGCCCGAGCACGGTCACCATGCCGATGCAGCGGCGCATCGCGCTGCTCGAGCAGGCGGTACGCGACGACCTGGTATTGATCGAGGACGACTATGAGCCGGAAGCCAACTTCGGCGTCGGGCCGACGCCGGCCCTGAAAAGTCTCGATATGGCCGGGCGCGTGCTCTACGTCGGCAGTCTGTCCAAGACGCTGGCGCCGGGATTGCGGCTGGGTTTCCTGGTCGGGCCGGCGGAACTGGTGCGCGAGGCGCGCGCGCTGCGCCGCCTGATGCTGCGCCATCCGCCGGCGAACAACCAGCGTGCCGCAGCCCTGTTTCTGTCGCTCGGGCACCACAACGCGCTGCTGCGCCGACTGCACCATGCGATGCGCCAGCGCGCCGATGTGCTCGCCGATGCGCTCGCCTCGAATCTGCCCGAGTGCCGCGCGATGCGCGCGCAAGGCGGCTCTTCGATCTGGCTGCAGGGGCCGGACTGGCTCGATGCGCGCGTGCTCGCGGCGGGCGCGCGCAAGCGCGGTGTCCTGATCGAACCGGGTCATGCGTTCTTCCTCGATGAAAACCCCCCGCTGAATTATTTCCGCATGGGATTCTCGTCGATCGCAGTGGACAGGATTGAGCCAGGGGTGCGCGAACTGGCGCTGGCGCTGCGCGAGTTGGCGCGCTGAAACGAGCCCTGGCCTACAGGAATCCGGTCACTGGCCCTAGGCTGCGGCCGCTTGCCGTCCTAGCCTTGCACTTATGCTACGACCGAACCGGAAAGGAACAGCCATGCGCGTCGGAGTACCGAAGGAAGTCAAGGTCCGCGAGTATCGTGTCGGCCTGGTGCCGGCAAACGTGCATGAGCTGGTCGTGCACGGGCACGAGGTGCTGGTCGAACACGATGCCGGTACCGGCATAGGCGTCGGCGACGCCCACTACGAGGCGGCGGGCGCGAAGGTGGTGCCGGATGCCGCACAGATCTGGGAGCGGGCCGACATGGTGGTCAAGGTGAAGGAGCCGCAGCCCGCCGAGCGCCGCCTGCTGCGCGAAGGTCAGGTCCTGTTCACCTATCTGCACCTTGCGCCGGATCGAGCGCAGACCGAAGACCTCGTTGCCAGCAATGCGACCTGCATCGCCTACGAAACCGTGACCTCGCCCAGCGGCGGCCTGCCTCTGCTCGCGCCGATGTCGGAAGTCGCCGGGAGGATGTCGGTTCAGGCTGGCGCGTATTTTCTGGAAAAGACGCACGGCGGTTTGGGCGTGCTGCTGGGCGGCGTTCCCGGCGTCGACCCGGCCAAGGTGGTGGTGCTGGGAGGCGGGGTGGTGGGCGCGAATGCAATCCACATCGCGCTTGGCATGGGCGCGGATGTGTGGGTGCTCGATCGCAATCTGGACCAGCTGAAATCCTTGTGGCGCCAGTTCGGGAGACCGCTGAATACGGTGTTTTCGACCCGGCATGCCGTGGAGAAACATGTGCTGGAAGCCGACTTGGTCATCGGCGGCGTGCTCATCCCGGGGGCTGCAGCGCCGAAGCTGGTCAGTGCGGACATGGTGCGCAGGATGAAGCCCGGCTCGGTCGTGGTCGACGTGGCCATCGACCAGGGCGGCTGTTTCGAAACCTCGCACGCAACCACGCACGACGAGCCGACTTATGTCGTCGACGGCGTGATCCACTACTGCGTCGCCAACATGCCGGGGGGCGTGCCGCGCACTTCGACCTTCGCGCTGAACAACGCAACGCTGCCGTTCGTGCTGGCGCTTGCCGACAAGGGCGCGCCGCGTGCGCTGCAGGACGATCCGCATCTGCTTGCAGGTCTCAACGTACACCGCGGCCGCATCACCCATCGCGGCGTGGCCGAGTCACTGGGCTACGCCTATTGCGATGCGCTGGAGGCGCTCAGGCACTGAGTCCGGGCCGACGGGTGTCGCGGCTCAGGATTTCGTGGCGCGGCTGATCGCGCGCTCTATGGCGGCGGTGTCGACCCCGCCCTTGATGCCGATGCATACGAGTCGCCCCGGTTGCTCTTCCGCGGCAAGGTAATTGACGGCCTCCCAGCGCGCGCCGACGACGTGCAGCGACTTGATCGAGCCGTCGCGATCGCGCAGCAGGCCCTTTGCGCGCAACAGGCCGAAATCCGGGTGCGCGAGTTCCTGCGCAAGGCAGGCGACATCCAGCGCGAGGGCAGGGGTGAAACTTGCGCTGTCGTAGAGCGCCGCGGTATCGTGTGCAAGCGGCGCGCGCATCTTTCCCGCAAGCAGAAGCTGCGTCCCGGTGTGCGCCACCGGCGCGAATGCGCCGAGCACAATTGCCGCAGGCAGCTGTGCGCGCACCGCGCTGAGTACGCGCGCGCGCGCGAACCTGGACTCGAGCCAGGTGCGTGCCGCAGCCAGCGCCGCAGGTGCCACCAGGTCGGCCTTGTTCAGGACAATCAGATCGGCGTCGGCCAACTGGCGCTCTATGGTGTCGCCCATGTAGCGGTCGGCGGCGCGCGCGCGCACCGTTTCCGCGTCGGCGAGAACGATGACGCCGTCGAGCGCATAGTCGCCCAGCAGCCTGACCGAACGCGCCACGGCGCCGGGGAGTGCCACGCCGCTGGTTTCGATCAGCACGTGCTCGGGGGGCGGCACGCGTGCCGGCAGGCGCATCAGCGCCGCCATCAGATCGCTGCCAAAGCTGCAGCACACGCAGCCGCCGGCAATGCTGATCACGTCTTCCTCTCTGGCAGTGATGAGGTCGGCGTCTATCGGCAGAGCGCCGAAATCGTTGACCATGATCGCGAGCCGTACGCCCTGCGCCTGGCGCAGCAGATGATTGACCAGGGTGGTCTTGCCCGCCCCGAGGTAGCCGCCGATGACGGTGACCGGCGTGCGCGGCATGGGCGGCCCGGAGTTCAAGCAACTACGAGGGGATACCGCCCCTCGCGCGCCTCTGTTTCCGACCGGAACAAAAATGGCCTTTCGTACCGGGTTATTAGAGGTCCGCAGCGGCGAACACCCGCCCGCCCTGGACCACGCCCCAGACGCGCACGTCCTTCAGCCGATCGGCGCCGATCTCCTGCGGGTCGTCCTCGAGCACGGCGAAATCGGCGCGCTTGCCGCATTCGATCGACCCGACCTCGGCGTCGAGCCGGAGCGTATAGGCCGCACCAAGCGTGATGGTGCGCAGGGCGTCGGGCACGCTTATGCGCTCGCTTGCGCCGAGCGTGCGACCGCTCGCAGTGCGGCGGTTGACCGCGCACCAGGCGGTGAACAGCGGTCCGAGCGGCGTGACTGGCGCATCGGAATGGATCGCCATCGGCACGCCGTTGGCGAGGGCCGTGGCGCAGGCATTCATGCGCTCGGCGCGCTCCGGCCCGACCGTCATCGCATAGTGCTCGTCGCCCCAGTAGAAATGGTGGTTGGGAAACAGGTTGACGCACATTCCAAGCGCCTTCATGCGGCGAAACTGCGCCGCATCGGCGAGCTGGCAATGCTGCAGCGTGAAGCGATGGTCGCGCGCGGGATGTTTGCGCAGTGCCTCGTCCATGCAGTCGAGTACCAGTTCCGTCGCCTCGTCCCCGTTGGTGTGGGTATGAATCTGCACGCCGTGCGCGAGCGCGAGCTCGTAGGCTTCGCGCAGCTGCTCGGGCGTCGTGTACCACAGGCCGTTGGGCGCGCCGTTGTAGTAGCCGGGCCAGCGCATCCGTGCCGACAAGCCCTGGATCGATCCGTCGGCGACGATCTTGACCATCCCCAGACGCAGGCGGTCGGTGCTCAGGGTGCGCAATTCCAGCGCGCGCTCGATCAGCTGCGGCACGCCGATGTTCTGGAGGCGGCGCAGCGATACGACGCGCAGCGGGAAATTCTCCTCCCCGGTGACGCGCAGCATCATTTCCACCGCATCCTGCGGCAGCAGGTTGGCGAGATCCGCGGCCGTGGTCACGCCTTTGCGCACGCACAGGCGCGCGAACTGGCGCAGCCCCTGTTCATCGCACGCAAGCAGGTCGCGGTCGAAGCCCAGGTGTTTGCCCACCGGAATCATCGCGTCCGGACCTCGGAGCTCGCCGGTCGGCAAGCCGTCTTCGCCCAGGGGCACGCCGGGATGTTCGATGCCGGGCCGCAGCATCCCGGCGAGCTCGAGCGCCTTGCTGTTGACATTCAGGATGTGGCAGCTCGCGTGCAGTACGCCGACCGGGTTCGAAGTGGAAACGCCGTCCAGGTCCTGGCGGCTGCAGCGCCGGTTACCGTAGTAGATCGGATCGAGCGACCATCCCGCCAGCGGCTGCTCCGGGCCGGCGAGTCGTGTTGCGGCATCGCGCAGGCGCGCGACCGCCGCGTCGATCGATTTTACGCCGGTCCAGACGCGCCCGTCCGGGTCCACGCGGTCGAAATTGCCGACGTAGATGTAGCGCCAGAACGTGCCCTCCATGGTGTGGCTGTGGCCCTCGACCAGCCCGGGCATCAGCACCTTGTCGGCAAAGCGCTCGTCCAGGGTGTAGGCGCCCCAGCCGGCAAGTTCCTCGAGCGAACCGGTACCGAGGATGCGCCCGTCCCTCACCGCGACATGCGTGGCCTCCGGGCGGCTGGGATTCATGGTGAGAATGCGCCTGGCGCGATAAATGGTAGTCATGCGTTTTCGATCCCTGTCAAAGCTCGGGCGGCCGGTGCGGCACGCCACCATCTCCGCGCACCAGATGGCACGCGACCCAATGCTCCTGCGCGGCGAGCCGCAGCGGCGGCTCCTCGTCGCGGCAGCGCTGCTCGGCATAGGGGCAGCGCGACGAAAAGCGGCAGCCCCTGGGCGGATCGATCGGACTGGGCGGATCGCCCTCGATTTGGAGCCGCCTGAAACCGCTGCGCCGCCGGCGACCGACGCGGGGCACTGACGATAGCAGTGCCCAGGTGTAGGGATGCAGGGGATCGCCGAACAGCGCGGCGCGCGAGGCGCGCTCGACGATCTGCCCGAGGTACATCACCGCGATCTCGTCGCACAGGTACTGCACCACGCCGAGGTCGTGCGAAATGAACAGATAGGTCAGGCCGTACTCGGCCTGCAGCTGCCTGAGCAGGTTTACGATCTGCGCCTGGATCGCGACGTCGAGCGCGGATACGGGCTCGTCGCAAACCACCAGTTCGGGCCTGGTTGCGAGCGCGCGCGCGATGCCGATGCGCTGGCGCTGGCCGCCGGAGAACTGGTGCGGGAACAGCGGCATCTGATCGGCGCGCAGCCCGACCTGCGCGAACAGCTCGCGCACGCGCTCGCGCCGCTCGGCCTCGGTGCCCACGCCGGTGAGACGCATCGGCTCGGCGACGATATCGGAGGCGCGATCACGCGGATTGAGCGAAGCGTAAGGGTCCTGGAAGATGATCTGCACGCGCCGCCGCGCGCGGCGCAATGCCTCGCCCTGCAGCGCGGACAGCTCGTCGGCGTCGAGCATGACGCGGCCGCGGGTGATGTCGACCAGGCGCATCACCGCCAGCGCCGCCGTCGTCTTGCCGGAGCCGGATTCGCCGACGATGCCGAAAGTCGAACCCCTGCGCACGGTAAAGCTGATTCCGTCGACCGCGCGCAGCACGCGCTGCGCCGCCCACAGGTGCGGCCGAAGCAGGGGGAAATGCACCTCCATGCCATCGACCGTCAGCAAATTGTCGGCGTTCACGCTGCATCCTTTTCCGCGACGCGCAGCCAGCAGGCGCTGCTGTGGGCGTCGGAAACCGCGACGGTGGGCGGTGCTTCGAGCCGGCAGCGCTGCTGCGCCTTCGGGCAGCGCGGCGCGAAGCTGCAGCCTGCGCCCAGCATATGCAGGGGAGGCACCACGCCGGGAATCTCCGCCAGTTTTGCGCGCGCGCCCGCCGCACCAAGCTGCAGCACCGGGCGGCAGGCGAGTAGCCCCTCGGTATAGGGGTGGGCCGGCCGCTCGAGTATGTCCTCCACCGGCCCTTCCTCCACCTTGCGGCCGGCGTACATGACGATTACGCGGTCCGCCATCTCGGCGACGGCGCCCATGTCATGCGTAATCAGGATGATCGAAGTGGACTTTCGCTCGCGCAGCTCCTCGAGCAGGTCGAATATCTGCGCCTGCACGGTGACGTCGAGCGCGGTAGTCGGTTCGTCGGCGATGAGGATGTTCGGTTCGCACGCAAGCGCCATGGCGACCATCACGCGCTGGCGCATGCCGCCGGAAAACTGATGCGGATATTCGTCGATGCGCTTGTCCGCCTCGGGAATGCGCACTGCGCGCAGCATTTCGGCCGCGCGCGCGCGCGCCGCGCGTGCGCCCACGTTCTGATGCAGGCGCACTGCCTCGGCGATCTGCTCGCCCACGGTGAATACCGGGTTGAGCGAAGTCATCGGCTCCTGGAAGATCATCGATATGCGGTCGCCGCGCAGGCTGCGCAGCCGGCTTTCGGTCGCGCGCACGAGGTCCTCGCCCTCGAACAGGATGTTTCCGCCCGTGATGTGGCCCGTGGGGCTGGGAACCAGGCCCATGATTGCCAGCGCGGTCATGGATTTGCCGCAGCCGGACTCGCCGACGATGCACAGCGTTTCGCCGCGCAGCAGCGAAAAATCCAGATTGTCGAGCACGCGCACGCGGCCGCTGAAGGTGTCGAATTCGACCTGCAGCCGGCTGACTTCGAGCAGCGCTTCGCTCATCGGTCGCGCAGCTTCGGATTGAACGCGTCGTTCAGGCCGTCGCCGACCAGGCTGATCGCGAGCACGGTCAGAAAGATGCACAGCCCCGGGAAGGTGACGGCCCACCAGGCCTCGCGCAGGTAATTGCGCGACGAGCCTATCATCAGGCCCCAGCTCATCACGTTCGGATCGGTGAGCCCGAGGAAGGAAAGCCCGGCCTGGAACAGGATAGCGGTGCCGGTGGCCAGGGTCGCCGATACCATGATCGGCGGCAGCGCGTTCGGCAGGATGGTGCGCAGGATGATGCGCGCATCCGAGGCGCCGATGGCGCGCGCGGCGCGCACGAAGTCGAGCTGCTTGATGCGCAGGAACTCGGCGCGCGTCAGGCGCGCCATGCCCGGCCAGGCGACGACGCCGATCGCAAACGTCACCGTGACCGCGGAAGCGGAGAACAGCGTGATCAGCACCATCGCGAACAGCAGCGCCGGCAGCACCTGGAACAGTTCGACCAGGCGGCCGAGCACGCGGTCGACATTGCCGCCGTAATAGCCGGAGAGCGAGCCGACGGTGATGCCGATCAGCGCAGTGATCAGCGCGGCGCAGAACCCGACCACCACGGTCGGGCGCCCGCCCCAAACAAGTCCCGCGACGATGTCGCGCCCGAGGTAATCCGTGCCCAGCGGCGAGTCGGGCGAACCTGGCGGGCTCATCGGCGCGCCGACGAGGTCGAAGGGATCGACCGCGTAGAGCATCGGTCCGAAAGCGACCAGCAGCGCCATCAGCGTCAGGATCGCCAGACCCATGACCGCCGCGCGGTTGCGCAGGAACACTGTCCAGGCTTCGCGCCAGGGGCCGCGCGCGACCGCCGCTGCGGGGATATCCTCGGGCAGGGTCGCCATGTCAGCCGCCGGCCTTGATGCGCGGATCGATCAGCCGGTAGAGCAGGTCGGTGAGCAGGTTGCCCACGATCACCAGCAGCGAGGACAAGAGCAGTATTCCGAGGATCAGCTGATTGTCCCGCCGCAGGATCGATTCGTAGGCGAGCTGCCCGAGGCCGGGCCAGGTGAATACGGTCTCGACCAGTACCGCTCCGGCGAGCATGCCGGAAAACTGCAGGCCCGCGATGGTCACTACCGGCAGCAGCGCGTTGCGCAGCGCATGCTTGAAGATCACCGTGCGTTCCGGCACGCCCTTGGCGCGCGCGGTGCGCACGTAGTCGGAACCGAGCACTTCGAGCATGCTCGCGCGCGCCATGCGGCTGTATAAGGCCAGATAGATGAAGGCGAGGGTGCTTGCCGGCAGGACGAGGTGGTAGACGACGTCGATCACCCCGGCCAGTCCCTGCGCGTTCGCAACCACGTCGTACATGCCCGAGGAGGGCAGGATCGGGATTACCGAGGCGAACAGCAGCAGCAGCATCAGGCCGCTCCAGAATACCGGCGCGGAGAAACCGAACAGCGATACCACGGTCACCGCTGCGGAGAGCCAGCTGCGCGGATAGCGCGCCGCGAGCACGCCAAGCGCCGTGCCGAGGACCAGCGACAGCAGCAGCGCGGAAAACACCAGAATCACCGTCGCCGGGACGCGCTCCATGATCAGCCCCAGCACCGGCCTGCTGAAATACATCGACTGCCCGAGGTCTCCCGTCGCGACGTGCTTGAGGTAGATCAGCAGCTGCGCCGGCAGGCTCTGGTCGAGCCCGTAGGCGTGGCGCAGGCTGGCGATCGTTTCGGCCGAAGCGCCGCCCATCTCGCCGACGATCGAATCGACCGCGTCGCCCGGGGCGAGATGGATCAGCGCGAAATTCAGCACCGCCACCGCAAGCAGCAGCGCGACTGCATGCGCGATGCGGCGAACGATGAGGGCGACGAAGGACACGCCGTCAGCGCGTCAAATCGGCGCGCGGGCTACTTGCGATACATCTCGTAGACCGGTCCGGCGGCGCCCCAGATGGTGGTCGGCAGGTTGTGCAGGTCCTTGTCGTACACCTGGTAATAGGGGATCACGTTGATGAACGCGATCGGCGCCTCGTTCACGACGATCTTCTGGAACTCCTTATATTCCGCCTTGCGCTTCTCGACGTTGGTCTCCACCGCCGCCTGTTCCAGCAGCTGGTCCACCTTGGGATTGGAGTAGCTTTGCGTATTCGACCAGATGACGCCCTTGCGGATGTTGCTCGTCAGGTAGGTGCGTGCCACGCCGATCACCGGATCGCCCCAATTGAACACCGAGTCCATGGTCAGGTCGAAATCATGGCCCGCGACGCGTTTGGCCCAGGTGGGGAAATCGGGCGCCGCGCGCACTTCCACGTCGATGCCGACCTTGCGCAGCTGTGCCTTGACGTATTCGGCGATGGTCTGCTGCATCTCCCTGGTGCCGGGGATGAAGTCGATGGTGAGCGAAAAACGCATGCCGTTCGCGCCTTTCTTGCGGCCGGCGGCGTCGAGCAGCTGGTTGGCTTTGGCGAGGTTGAGCATGTAGTGTTCGACGTCGGCGGTATAGAACGGCGAGCCCAGCGTGATCGGCCCGGTCGAGACCTTGGAGAAGCCGTAGTGCAGTTTCTTGATAATGAAATCGCGGTCGATGGCATAGGAGATCGCCTGGCGCACGCGCATGTCGTCGAGCGGCTTCTTCGCGGTGTTGAAAGCCAGCCAGTTGAGCGGGCCGATCGCTTCGCCGCCCTTGTCGGTAATTGCGAGGCGCGGGTTTTTCTGCATGCGCTGCAGCACCGCGAGTTCGCTCCAGAACGGCACATAGTTGACCTCGCCGTTTTCCACCGCGATCGCCAGCGCGTTTGGATCCTTGAAGATCCGGATCACGATGCGATCGAATTTGGGCATGCCCTTGATGAAGAAGTCCGGGTTGCGTTCCAGGGTGATGTGATCGCCGGACTTGAACTCCACCAGCTTGTACGCGCCCGATCCGACCACGCCGGTCGAGTTGAGGGGTGTGTTCGTGATGTCCGGGACCTTGCCGTATATGTGTTCCGGAATGATCGGGCACAGCGGCGGCGACATCGCCAGCAGGATCGCCGGATTGGGCTTGCTCATGCGTATGATCGCGGTGCGCGCGTCTGGCGTGTCGACGCGCTCGACCGCCTCGAACATCGATTTGAACGGGTGATGCGCCTTGATGGTCATGATCGAAAACGCGACGTCGGCCGAGGTGATCGGCACGCCGTCCTGGAACTTGGCGTTCGGTACCAGCCGCAGCAGCAGCGATTTGCCGTCGTCCTGCAGGCTCCAGCTTTCGGCCAGATAGGGCTTCGGGTTCCACTTGTCGTCGAATTGCAGCGGGCTGGCGAATATCTGCGTGCCGGGCATCATCGTGGCGATGCCGGACTGCACGGCGGGATTGAGGTGGCGCGGATTCTGCGTAGTGCCCCAGACCAGGGTGCCGCCGTCGGCAAATGCGGGCAGGGCGGTGAACGCGAATATCGCGCCGAGTACGAAGGCGCCGAAGCGTCCCAGGATTCCGTATCGAACGTTCATGATCTCTCCTCCTACATTTGCGCCACTTGCAGCTTGTGGCAATACGAGGACATGCCTGCCCCCGCGCTTTCCCTTATCGGACCGCGGCAAGAAGATTCCTGCCGCGGGTACCCGGTGGCGTCGGTATTCAGCGGTACTGCGCCAGTGTTTTTCTCAGAATACTACACATCTCGTCGATATGAACCTTCTCCGCGATCAACGCCGGGGCGAGTATGGCCGAATCGCCGGTCGTCTTGATGTGCAGACCCGCGTCGAACAGTTTCTTCTGCAATTCGTGGCCGCGCGCTCCCGGAACCGGGCCCGGCGCGATGTCGAAGCCGGCGAGCATGCCATAGCCGCGGATGTCGGTGACCACCGGCAGGTCGCCCAGGGCAAATACCTGGTCGAGGAAATAGGGCGACAGCGCCGCGCCGCGCTCGAACAGCCTCTCGCGCTCGTAGATTTCGAGCGTGGCCAGCGACGCGGCGCAGGCGGCCGGATGTGCCGAAAAGGTGTAGCCGTGAAACAGTTCCACCGCGTTTTCCGGGGCGGCTTTCATGATCGCGTCGTAAACTTCGCGCCTTGCGGCAACCGCGGCCATCGGCTGGGCGCCGTTGGTGATCGCCTTGGCCATGGTGATGAGATCGGGCATCACATTCAGGCTCTGCGCGGCAAAGGGCTTGCCGGTGCGGCCGAAGCCGCAGATCACCTCGTCGAATACCAGCAGGATGCCGCTCTTGTCGCAGATTTCGCGCAGGCGCTCGAGGTAGCCTTTGGGCGGCACCAGCACGCCGGTAGAGCCCGCGATGGGCTCGACGAAGCAGGCGGCAATATTCTCCGCGCCGTGGAGCGTGACCAGGCGCTGCAAGTCTTCGGCGAGTTCGACGCCGCGGTCAGCTTGTCCTTTGACAAAGCGATTTTCGGGCAGCCAGGTGTGGCGCATGTGGGCCACGCCGGCGAGCATATTGCCGTAGGCGCGGCGGTTGTTCACCATGCCGGAGAGCGCGATGCCGCCGAAGTTTACGCCGTGGTACGCGCGCTCGCGCGACACGAACATGGTGCGCGTGCCGTCGCCGCGCGCGCGGTGGTAGGCGAGGCAGATCTTCATCGCCGAATCCACCGCCTCGGAGCCCGAATTGGCGAAGAACACGCGGTCGATGCCCTTCGGCAACAGGCCCGCAAGCTTTTCCGCCACTTTGAACGAAAGCGGATGTCCGCGCAGGAAACTCGGGGTGAAGTCCAGTTCGCGCAGCTGTTTCGACACCGCGTCGGCGATTTCAGGCCGGCAATGGCCCGCAGCCGAGGTAAACAGGCCGGATGCGCCGTCGAGCAGCTTGCGCCCGCGATAGTCCCAGTAGTGCATGCCTTGCGCCCGCACCACCACTTTTGGATCGGCCTTGAACTCGCGGTTCGGCGTGAACGGCATCCAGTGGTAGTCGAGATTCGGCAGGCCGGTGGCGGGCGGGGTGTCGACGACGGCGATGTCTGCGGCGCGCATGGGCGTCCTCCTGAATGCGAAGTGATCAGGCTAGTGGCCTGTGATGGTAGTTCGATAGGACCAGTTCAGATCCGCCGGTGGGGCCAGAAAGCGTCGTCCGGCAGGAATCCCCGTTTCCGAGAACCCGATCAATACGAGGGCGGGGTGATTACCCATAGCACCACCGCCTTATTCTTGCCGGGGTTGGCGCAGCGATGCGGGCCACTGCGTGCAAACGCAAAACTGTCGCCCTCGGCCAGGCGCACGCGCTTGCCATCGACGATCAATTCCAGCGTCCCAGAGAGCACCATTCCGGCTTCTTCCCCGCGGCGCACGCGATCGCGATCGCCCGTCGATGCGCCGGGATCGAAGGTGGTCAGAATCAGCTCGAGTTGTCCGCTCAGGTTGGGCGAGAGCAGTTCTTCGTGCACGCCGGTGCCGGGAAAATCCAGCTTGCGCCGGTTGGCCCTGCGCACGATGAATCCGGCTTCTGCGGCGGCGACCGGCGCCTGCCCATGGAAAAACCACGCGATCTGCACTTCCAGTGCGTCGGCAATCTCCTGCAGCGCGGAAATGGTGATGGCTGATTTTCCGCGCTCGACCTGGCTGATGTAGCCGATCGAGCGCGAAATGCGCGACGCAAGTTCGGCCAGGGTTACGCCTTTAACGCGCCGCAGGTCGCGAATCTGCTCACCGAGCCAGCGCGCGCCGACTGCTTTGGACCGGGGTTGCTTGCGCGGCCTGGGCTTCAGCTTGGGCGGGGTCTTGCCGTGTTTAATCTTCTGCATCGTGTTGCACCGGAGCGGACCAACGGTTTGCGGGATCGGCGTCGATTATGCATGGCCGCGGCGCGGCGCGCACGGAAAAAATCGCTTGACATATTTTCCGCGCAAATTTCATAATAATGAAAAAACAATAATATCATTTCATTTTAATCCCCGCGCTCCCGGCGCACCTGGAAGGAGGAGTTGAGCCATGAACAACGTTGCGGCGGCCGTGAGTCGCGCATTGCTGGGCATCTTCCTCGCTTGCGCGATAACGCTTGGCCTTTCTGCCGGCGCCTGGGGGCAGGTGAAGAAGGGCGGCACGCTGGTCGTCGCCTTCACCAGCATCCGGACCTTGAACCCGGCCGTGCAGTCCGGCGCGGCCACCGGCATGCCGGGCTCGCAGCTGTTTGCCGGACTGGTGGAAATGGATGACAAATTCCAGCCGCAACCCTACCTGGCCGAGCGCTGGGAGATTTCGGGAGACAAGAAGACCTACACCTTTCACCTGGTCAAAGGCGCCACTTTCCACGACGGCAAACCGATCACCTCCGAAGACGTGGCATTCTCCCTGGAGGCGGCCAAGAAATACCATCCGTTCGGACAGATCATGTTCGGTGCGGTGGAGAAGGTCGAAATACCCACTCCCGACATTGCCGTTGTCAGGCTGAGCCGGCCGTCGCCCGGGTTCATGCAGGCGCTGCAGCCTTTCCTGATGCCGATCCTCCCCAAGCACATCTACGGAGACGGAAAGGACCTGAAGACGCATCCGCGCAATGTGCAGGATGTGGTCGGATCCGGGCCATTCAAACTCGCAGAATACAAGGCAAACGAGCATGTAATTCTGACGCGCTTCGATAATTTCTTTCGGCCTGGCCGGCCTTACCTCGACCGAATAGTGATCAAGCAGCTGCGCGATCCTGCCGCTGCGATGGTAGGGTTCGAGCGCGGCGAGCTGGACTACGCGCCATTCGCCGGATTCGAGTTTCGGCAGATCGACCGCATTGCAAAGGAGCACAAGGGCGATATCGTCGTGACCCGCAAGGGCTACGAGGCGGTTGGCCTGGTCTACTACCTCGAGTTGAATCTGCGGCGCAAGCCCTATGACGACGTGCGTGTGCGCCGCGCGATCCAGTATGCGATTGACCGCAATGTCCTCGCGAACAAGCTGCTGGTCGGACAGGTGAGCCCGTCCGAAGGGCCGCTCGCCAGCACCAACCCCTTCTACGACGCTGCCAGCCTGGTGCGCTATCCGTACAGCCTGGAAAAGGCGAATGCCCTGCTTGACGAGGCGGGACTCAAGCCGGACGCGAATGGGGTGCGCTTTGCCATGACGCTGGACGAGGCGAACTGGTCGCCCAATGTGCACGGTCCCATGGCCGAATACATCCGCGCGCAACTCAAGCGCGTAGGCATAAATGTCACCCTGCGCCGCTCGCCCGATTTCGCCACCTGGGTCAAGCGTATCGCGAGCTGGGATTACGACGCCACCACCAACGGCGCGTGGAATTACCCCGACCCGGTCATCGGGGTGCATCGACTGTTCGTATGCGACAACATCCGCAATCAGATCTGGACCAACACGCAGGGCTACTGCAGCAAGGAGGCGGACGCCGCACTGGCAAAGGCGGCCAACGACCTAGGCGTCGAGGCGCGCAAGAAAGCATATTCCGAGTTCCAGCACGTGGTTACCAACGACCTGGCGCAGCTGTTCATGGTGGAAGGCAGCTACGTCACGCTCTACCACAACTATGTGAAAAACCCGCCCTCGTCGGTCTGGGGAGCGATGGCGCCCTTCGATCAAGTCTATCTAGACAAGAAGTGAGTGCGGCGAAAGCGCCATGACGCCGCAGCTGCCTGGCCGGGCTGACGTAGCGATCATTGGCGGCGGCATTATCGGCTGCTCGATTGCCTACCATCTCGCGAAACTCGGCATCAGCGACGTGGTGCTGCTCGAACGGCGCCAACTCACCTGCGGCACAACCTGGCATGCCGCCGGGCTGGTGCCGCAGCTGCGCGCGACGCGCAATCTGACCGAGTTGTCGAAGTACACCGCAGACCTGCTACGCACGCTGGAAGCGGACACCGGCCAGGCGACCGGCTATAAGCAGAATGGGTCGATCACGGTGGCGCTCAATGCCGAGCGCTTCGAGGAGCTCAGGCGCGGCGCCTCGATGGCGCGAAGCTTCGGCGTCGAGGTCGAGGTCCTCGGCCCGGCGCAGCTCGCCTCGCTCTATCCGCTGCTCGAGGTCAAGGATGTGATCGGCGGGCTGTGGCTGCCGCAGGATGCACAGACCAATCCGGTGGACACGACGATCGCGTTCGCGAAGGGCGCAAAGCAGCGTGGCGTGCGCATACTGGAGGGAGTCGAGGTGCAAGGCATCATCCTCGAAAACGGCCGCGCGCGCGGCGTGCGCACAGCCGAGGGGGAGTTGCGCGCGCAGACGGTGGTGCTTGCCGCCGGCATGTGGTCGCACCGGCTGGCGCGCGGTGTCGGCGTACGCCTGCCGTTGCACGCAGCCGAACACTTCTATGTCGTGACCGAGGCGATCAAGGGATTGCCGCGCAACCTGCCGGTGCTACGTGTGCCCGACGAGTGGGCCTACTACAAGGAGGAGACCGGCAAGATGCTGGTCGGCGCGTTCGAGCCGGTGGCCAAGCCTTGGGCACTCGAAAGCATTCCGCGCGACTTCTGCTTCGACAGCCTGCCCAACGATGTCGAGCATTTCACGCCAGTGCTGGAAAAGGCGATCGTGCGCCTGCCGGTGCTCGAAAACACCGGCATCCAGACCTGGTTCAACGGCCCGGAGAGCTTTACGCCGGATGACCGCTACCTGCTCGGCGAAACAGCCGAAGTCAGGGACCTGTTCGTCGCCTGCGGCTTCAATTCGATCGGCATTCAAAGTTCAGGCGGTGCCGGCAAGGTCTTGGCAGAGTGGATACGCGACCGGCGCATACCCATGGACCTCGCCGACATCGAAGTGCGCCGGATGCAGCCCTTCCAGGGCACGCGCGCCTACCTGCGCGACCGCACGGTCGAGAGCCTGGGCCTGCTCTACGCCATGCACTGGCCGTTCCGTCAGTACGAGAGCGCGCGCGGCGCGCGGCGTACCCCGTTTCACGACCGGCTCGTGGCAGCCGGCGCCTGCATGGGCGAGTATGGCGGCTGGGAGCGGCCGAACTGGTATGCCCCCGCGGGCGTGCCTGCGCAATACGAATACAGCTACGGCCGGCAGAATTGGTTCAAGCACAGCGCGCGCGAATGCAGGGCGACGCGCGATGCGGTGGCGCTCTACGACCAGTCCTCATACGCGAAATTCCTGGTCCAGGGCAGAGATGCGCGCGAGCTGCTGGATCGCGTCTGCTGCGCCGACGTCGATGTCGCGCCGGGACGCATCGTCTATACACAGTGGCTGAACGAGAACGGCGGCATCGAAGCCGACGTAACCATTACCCGCCTCGCCGAACTGCGCTATCTGGTGGTCACCTCGGTCGGCAGCCACGTGCGCGACCTCGCCTGGCTGAACGAGCACATCCCCGAGGATGCGCGCTGCACGGTCACCGACATTACGCCCGGGATGCCGATGCTCGCCCTGATGGGGCCGCGCTCTCGCGCTCTGCTCGAGCAGGTTTCGGCTGAGGACCTGTCGAACGCATCCTTCCCGTTCGGCACTTCGCGCGAAATCGAGATCGGCTATGCCGTGGTGCGCGCGAGCCGCGTGACCTACGTGGGCGAACTCGGTTGGGAGCTCTATATTCCGGCCGATTTCGCGCTGCATGTCTACGACCGAATCGTCGCCGCGGGCGCAGATCACGGCCTCGTATTCGCCGGCTATCACGCGATGAATTCCTGCCGCGTTGAAAAGGGCTATCGGCACTGGGGCCACGATATCGGTGTGGAGGATACGCCGCTTGAAGCGGGTCTCGGTTTTACCGTGGCATGGGACAAGCCGGGCGGCTTTCTCGGGCGCGACGCGCTGCTGCGTCAGCGCGAGCAGGGCGCACCGCGCAAGCGCCTGGTGCAGTTCATGCTCGAGGAAGCGGACGCGCTGCTCTACCACGAAGAGCCGGTGCTGCTTGACGGCGGTATCGTCGGATCGATAAGCTCGGGCATGTACGGCCATCGCGCGGGTGCGTCGCTGGGTATGGGCTATGTGCGGCTCGACGCGCCGATTACCGCCGAGCTTCTTGCCCGGTCCAGATTCGAAATTGAAGTGGCTTGCAGGCGGGTTGCGGCACGCGCGCAGCTTGCGCCGTTCTACGATCCGAAATCGCTGCGTGTCAAGGACGCACATGAGCAGGGACGCGGCGCCTGAGCGCGAACCGCTGACGATCTACCCGGCGCGGCGCATCATCACCATGGATGCATCGCTGCCGCAGGCGAGCGCGATTGCCGTTGCGGGGAATCGCATTGTTGCCGTCGGGGACATGGACTCGATGGCGCCCTGGCGCGAGGGACGCAAGGTCCGGGTGGACGAGCGGCTGCGGGACAAGGTGCTGCTGCCGGGTTTCATCGACAACCACATACACCCGTTCCTGGGAGCGCTGATGCTGCCCTGCGAGATCATCGCGCCGGAGAGCTGGCGCCTGCCGCAGGGCACCGCCGAGGCGGTGATCAGCGCGCCGGCGTATCTTGAGCGCCTGCGTGCTGCGCTCGCGGCCCGGCGCGACAAGGACGACTGGTTTGTCACCTGGGGTTATCACGAGAGCTACCATGGGCGCTTGCGGCGCGCCGACCTGGATGCCATAGACTCCACGCGGCCGATCGTGCTGTGGCAGCGCTCCGCGCACGAACTGGTCGCGAACACGCGTGCGCTGGAGAAGTGCGGACTTACCGAGGCCGAAGTCGCGGGACACGCACAGATACGCTGGCGCGACGGCCATTTCTTCGAAAACGGCCGGCGCGTTCTGATGCAGAAGCTGCTGCCGCGCATGCTCAAACCGGATTGGTACGACCGCGGTCTCGGGTTGATGGCGCATCTGATGCACCAGGGCGGTATTACCACAGCCGGCGACATGGCGTTCGGCTGGGCGGATACCGAGTACGAGTACCGTGCCTACCAGACGGTGATCGAAGCGCGCGGGCTGCCGCTGCGCACGGTATCGGTGCCGCATGCCTACAACATCGCTCTGCTGTACGGCAAGCCGCCGGGCGAGGGCGGATCCGGCCCCGACTTTGCCAAGGCGCAGGCGCATATCGAAGGGTATTTCGGGCGCGCCACGCCGCGCATGCTGTTTCCAAAGGCGGTGAAGCTCTACGCCGACGGCGCCATGTTCTCGCAGCTGATGATGATGAATCCGCCAGGGTACATCGACGGGCACGCCGGGCAGTGGATGATCGACCCGGAGATGCTGAAACAAGCGGCGGCGCTGTTCTGGAAGGCGGGCTACCAGATCCATGTGCACGTCAACGGCGACGGCGGCGTGGATGCGGTGCTCGCGGCGCTGGACGCGGCGATGCAGGATACGCCCCGCTTCGACCACCGCTTCACCCTGCATCACCTTGGATTTCATACCAGCGCGCAGACGCGGCGTCTCGCGGCGCTGGGCGCCGTAGCGAGCGTGAATCCCTATTTCATCCACGCGCTCGCCGACGGCTATTCGGTGCTGGGGCTCGGTCGCGAGCGGGCTTCGCAGATCGTGCGCGCCGGTTCGCTTGTGCGCGCGGGCATCCCGGTGTCGCTGCATTCGGATTTCATGATGGCGCCATGCGAGCCGCTGCTGCTCGCCTGGTGCGCCGCCAACCGCATCACCCGCGCCGGGGATGTGGTGTCGCCGCTCGAGCGCCTGACGCTGGAGCAGGCCCTGCGCGGGATCACCATCGACGCGGCCTATGCGCTGGGCATGGATCACGAGATCGGCAGCATAGTCGCGGGAAAGAAGGCGGACTTCGCTGTGCTGGAGCAGGATCCGTTCGACGTCGGCGCCGAGGGCCTGAAGGACATTCCGGTCTGGGGCACCGTGTTCGAAGGGCAGGTGCACCCGCTGGCGAGACCGGTTGCAAGCGCGCATGCGCGCACCTTGGCCGAAGCAGTGGTCCGCAATCCGGCGCAGGCAAGGCGCAGCCGCGCATATCACTACAGGCCAATTGCGCGCAGCTGCTGTCCGGCGGGAGAGGACCGCTGCGATTCCATACGCGGGCTGGCGGGCTGGATGCGTGACGCGATACTCACGGGCAGAGGCCATGAACCGGGAATCTAGCGCCGGGCGCGAACCGCTGACGATATTCGTTGCGCGGCGCATTCACACCATGGAGGAGTCGCTGCCCGTAGCCACCGCAGTCGCGGTCGCGGGGGGACGCATAGTCGCCGTGGGCGACCTCGCCTCGATGGATCCCTGGCGCAAAGGCCGGGAGGTAGCCGTTGATGAGCGCTTTGCAGACCAGGTCCTGCTGCCAGGGCTGATCGACAATCACATACACCCGTTTCTGGGCGCGCTGCTGATGCCGACGGAGCTGATAGCCCCCGAGCCGTGGCGCCAGCCTGACGGCAGCATCCGGCCGGCGGCACGCACTCCCGAAGACTACAAACGCCGGCTGACTGAAGGTGCGGCGGCGCGTCCGGACCGCGACGACTGGTACATCAGTTTCGGCTACCAGCCGGCGCTGCACGGCCGCTGGGGCCGCGCGGAACTGGATGCGCAGTTCCCGGATCGGCCGGTGGTGCTGATCCAGCGTTCCTTCCACGAAAGCTACATCAACACCCGCGCCGCGGAAAAGCTCGGATTGAGCGCGGCGTCCGCGGCCGGGCATCCGCAGGTGGACTGGGCGCGCGGCCATTTCTTTGAAACCGGAAACAAGCTGGTCATGAACGCGCTGATGCCCTATTTCGTGCGCCCAGCGTGGTACCATCGCGGCCTGAAGATGACTGCGCAGCTGATGCATCAGGGGGGCATCACTACCGCCGGCGACCAGCTGTTCGGGGCCATCAACCCTGACTACGAGCTCGAGGCGCTTGATCAGGTGCTGCATCGCGACGGTGCGCCGATGCGCGTGGTCAATGTCTTCGATGCGCGTGGCGTCTCCAACCGCGCGAGCGGCATATCCATCGGCCCGCCCGATGCGGCCATCGATTTCGAAGCCGGGCTCGCGGCGATGCGCCCGCTGCTGGAGCGCGCGGCGCCGAAGATCTGGTTTGCGCAGGCCGCGAAGCTGTTCGCGGACGGCGCCATGTTCTCGCAGCTCATGCGCATGAATGCGCCGGGCTATATCGACGGTCACCAGGGCGAGTGGCTCATGTCGCCGGAGGTGCTGACAGCCGGCGTGCGCACGTTCTGGAACGCCGGTTGGCAGATCCATGTGCACGTAAACGGCGACGCAGGCATGGACGCGGTGCTCGGAGCGTTGGCGCAGGCACAGTCGGAGCGCCCGCGCTTCGATCACCGTTTCATGCTGCATCACATCGGCTACCACGCCGCGGCGCAGACCGCGCGCATTGCCGCCCTGGGTGCGCACGCCAGCGTCAATCCGTACTACATCCATGCGCTGGCGGACGACTATGCGCGTGTTGGGCTCGGCCCGGAGCGCGCGTCCCAGATCACGCGCTGCGCATCGCTGCTTCGCGCCGGCAGGCACGTATCCTTCCATTCGGACTTCATGATGGCGCCGCCCGAGCCCCTGTTTCTCGCATGGTGTGCAGCGAATCGCATTACCAGCAGGGGACAGGTGGTCGCGCCCGAGGAACGGCTGACGCTGATGCAGGCGCTGCGGGGCATTACCATAGACGCGGCGTGGGCACTGCGGCTCGACCATGAAATCGGCTCGATCGCGGCGGGAAAACGGGCCGATTTTTGCGTGCTGCAGGACGACCCGTTCGAACTCGGCGTCGAACGCCTGAAAGACGCGCGTGTCGCAGGCACGGTATTTGAAGGAATGCCGCACATGCTGGCACGGCCGCTCGCCAGCCTGCATGGAGAAAGCCTGCAGCCACAGTCCTCCCGCTCCGCGACGCGGCGCCCTGTCCGGGGCGGCGCGCACCGCTATCGCATGGTTGGCAGCCGCTGCTGCGGCAACGGCCAGGACTGCTGCGAGATCGGACGGCAATGGGCCCACTTGCTGGCGCAGCACGCCCGCCGCGGTATGGGGTAAACGGGGCAGACGGTCCGCGGGGGCCGGTGCCCGTGAATATCGCCGCGACCGCCTCAGCGAACGCCGGTAAGCAACCAGACGCCGGCGGATGCGGCCTGTGCATCCGCGGTGGCGCTCAGCGCTCCGAATTCCCCGGTGCAAAGATCGATCGAATCCTGCGCGCCGGCGCGCCCGGCCAACTCGACGATCCTGCTTCGCGGACCGCCGCTCACCAGCAGGTGGGTGGCATTGCCGCAGGAGAAGCGCACGCTGCGCAGCGCCTCATCCTGCTCGATGCGCTCGATCGCGACGTGCGCGGCGTCGCCAAGCACGTGCGCCATCCCCGCGAACGCGCGCAGCGGCGGGCGCGGGTTGAACATCCGGTCGATGAATCCATTGCGCGGGTGGTAACCGCGGTCGATGTCCATGAAGGTGTCGAATATCAGCATGACGCGATTGGATATGCACCCGGCAAGCACCGCCTCGGCGGCGAGTCGCGCGTTTTCCGCGTCGTCGTCGCGCGTCTTCGCTAGGCTCGCGTCCGCAAGCTTGATCGCCCCCTGGACGGCGAGGCCGGACTCCTGCGCGAAGCGGGCCAGTTCGGGAACGATTGCGAGCAGATCGATACCACGGTCCAGCCTGACCACCACGCCGTCCAGCGCTGCGCGCGCGCCGGCCTGGGCGAGCAGCGCCGGCAGGGCATCGAGCTCGGCCGGCATCAAGCCGCTTTTGACGAAATGGCTGAACTGCGCGCCGTCGAAGTGCGCGTCCTCATGCATGCGCAGCTTGGCCCAGTAGACCGGCAGCTGCGTCGCGCGTCGCAGGGCGTGCAGGCGTTCAACGTCGCGCGCGAGGCGCCTGGCGCTGAGGTTGACCTCCATGGCGTCGATTAGATCCGGCGTCGCCGCCAATGCATCGAGGAACGCGTCGCGCGGGATGCCGAGCGAGGCCGTGACGAAACTGTGCCCGACGCTGCGCAGAATCTGCATGCGCGAGCGCGTATAGGGGTTGCTGAGATCCTGGTCCGGTATTTTGAGCAGGCGCGCGCCCATTTCCCACAATGCCATCACCGGGTAATCGTTGCGCGCAGGCTTGCGCCCGAACTCCTGCACGCCGCCGGTGGAGGGAATTTCCATCACTTCGGCCCAGGCGTGGCGCAGTTCGACGCCGACCCGTTCGACGCTGGCGATTTTCACATTCATCGGCGGCACCATCCGGCGCGGCTCGAAACGCGCGTCCGGCGCCAGGCTGCGGCCATCGGTGCGCACCAGCCGCATCACATGCCCCTGCTCGTGGACGTCGACGATGCAGTAGCCGAATTTGCCGGCGTCGCCGCGGCCGAATTCGTTTCCCGGCGCGACCCGGTAGAACTCGCTGTAGTCGTGGCGCAGGAACGCGGTCGAGGGCAGCATGTAAAGCTCGGTGCTGCCGATGTGGTCATACCAGAAGTTGTGCACATGCCCGGCGAAGCATGCCTCGACATGATGTTGGCGGATGAGTTCCAGCAGCCACGCGCGGCCCGGCTGATCGATGTTGTCGTAGCTGCCGCGCTCGTCGGGGGCGTAGACGTAAGGCGGGTAATGGGTGAATAGAAATATGCGCTTGCCCGTGTGCGCCGCAAGCCCGGATTCGAGCCAGTCGCGCTGCGCCTGCTCGCGCGGCAGTCCCGAATTGAGCAGCAGCGCGTTGATCACGATGCAGCGGACAGGGCCCTGGTCGAAGGCGAAATAGTCGTCGCCGAAAGTGCGCCGATACAGTTCTATGTAGTCGTCGCAGACAATGTCCGCCGGCATCCAGTCGACCGACTTGTCGCCGATGTCGTGGTTGCCCGGCACCAGGTGCAGCGGCACCCGCAGCACTTCGGCGATCGCCTTGTAGCGCGCCGCAGCCTCGGCATAGGTGGGTAGCGAGGGCACAGGATGGACCATGTCGCCCAGATGGACGACAAACGCGGGTGCCGGGTGGAGTCCGGCGATTTCGTGCATCACATGGCGCGCGCGGCCGTTGGCGAGTGCATTGGTGCGGTACGGCGACGAGGAGCGTTCTTCATGCTCGTTGACGTGGGTATCGGCGACCACCGCGAAGGAAAACAGTCGCCTGCCTGCTGCAAGGTGCTTCACGGCAATTGCCCCTATATAAGTCCGGAAACGCCTACATCTGCTCCCAGTACTCGGAAGGATCGACCTCGGCGTCGATCACGGTGAAGCGCCGGCTGGCCACGGCTTCGCGCAGCGCCTGATCGAAGGACGCGATATTGTCCACGCGCATGCCCTTGGCGCCGAAGCCCTGCGCGATGATATCGAAGCGCGGTGAAACGAAGTCAGTCGACGAATAGGGCAGGCCGCCGGTTTTGGGAGCCAGGTTCATTTTCGCCTGCTTCAGCTTGATCAGCGACAGGCTCGCGTCGTTGAGCACCACCACCACGATGGGCAGCTTGCGCTCGGCGGCGACGGCGAGCTCGCCCTGGGTCATGAGCATGCAGCCGTCGCCGAGCATGGCCACCACCGGTTTGTCCGGGTGCACCAGCTGGGCGCCGATCGCCGCCGGCACCGCATAGCCCATGCAACCCAGGCCGTTCGACTGCAGCAGCTGGCCCGGCGTGCGGCAACGGATGACATGGTTGGCAAGAATGCGGTGCGCGCCTACGTCGACGGTCATGATCCAGTCCGCGGTCGCCTGCGCGCTCACCGCGGCAAACAGCGCGGCCGGGCTGATGCCTTTGGCCGGCGCGCGCGCGCGCACGATGTGCGCCACGGCGTCCTTTAGCTGCTGCAGGCGCGGCGTGCCCCAGGACGCCGCCTTGTCCGCCTTGGCGCCGGACCCGAGCTGCGCGAGCATGCGCGGAAGGTGGCCGTAGGCGCGTTCGCCCTCGGTGAAGATCCGGTGATTCAGCGGGCCCCAGTCGAGCGACAGCACGGACTGTGCGTTCGGCCAGGCGTCGAGCCAGGCGTCGCGCAACTCGATCGGATCGAAGCCCGCCATGACGATGAGGTCGGCTTCGCGCACGAGCTTCATGTTCTCGGCATCGACCACCGGCGACAGGCCCACGCTGCCGAGGCACAGCGGGTGCTGCTCGGCGATCACGCCTTTGGCCTTGTAGCTGCAAAAGAACGGCAGCTGCCATGCTTCGGCGAAAGCCGCAAGTGCCGCCGGTGCTTCCCCGAGCAGGGCGCCGCGCCCGATCAGCAGCAAGGGTCGGCGCGCCGCGCCGATCGCCTTGACCAGGCGCGCGGCTTCGTCCGGCGCGAGCGCGGTCGCGGCGAGGCGCGCCGGATGGTAGTCGTCCTCGCGCGCCGCCTCGGCGCGGTTGTGGTCGGCAGGCACGTTCAGCAGCACCGGGCCGGCGGGATAGGCAAGCGCGATGTCCAGCGCTTTCGCCACCTGCTGCGCCGCGCGCCGCGGATTCAGCTGCTCGGCATATTTGGTCACCGGCCGCGCCAGCGCGACATGGTCGAACACCTGGTGGTTGTAGATGCCCATGTTGGAGGTCGCCATCTCACCCGAGAGCACCAGCAGGGCCGATCGTTCCTGCATCGCGCCGGCGATGCCCGACATGGCGTTGGAAATGCCCGGCCCCAGCGCCGGAATCAGCGCTGCCGGCGCGCCGCTGAGCTGATACACCGCGTCGGCCATGAAGGCGCAGGACGGCTCGGACTTTCCGAGCACGAACTCGATGCCCTGCGCCTCGCAGGCGCGCACCGTCTCGAGCACGTCGTTGCCGGGGATGCCGAAGGCAAAGCGCGCGCCGTAATTGCGCAGCGTTCTGGCGATGGCGTCGGCGACCTTTGCCCCGGTTTGCGGATGCATTGCATTTGCGTTCACGTCTGGATTTTCCCGGTGATTGCGGTTCACTTCAACTCGATGCCGAGTGACTTGCCCAGCCGGTCGTAAGTCTCGAATTGGTCCTTAACAAACTCCGCTGTCTGCTCGGGCGCCAGAACGTGTGGCACCGATCCGATTCTTTCGGTCGAGAGGATCCACTGCGGATCTTTTGCAACCTTTTGCAGCACGCCGCCCCATTTTGCGACCAGTTCCTTGTCCATGCCGGGCGGGCCGTAGAGCGCACTCCAGCCGGTGATGCGCTCCAGGAAAGGGTAGCCGAGTTCGCGCGCGGTCGGAACCTCCGGAATTTCGCGGTAACGTTCGGGCGTGGTGACCACAAGAATACGCGCCTGGCCGGATTTGTGGAAAGCCTGGATGGTCGCAAGGTTGGTGCACTGGAAATCCACCAGGCCGGATACGAGCGCGGCGGAAGCTTCGCCGCCGCCCTTGTACGGAATCTGCACCGCCGCATCCTTGCCCAGCTTGAGGGCATCGAACAGCATTTGCGGCCCCATCTCGTGAATGGTGCCCACGCCCGCGGTGCTGTAGTTCATCTTGCCTGGATTCTGCTTGATGCCTTCGATCAACGCCGCCAGGGTCTTGTAGGGCGAATTCGCACGCACTGCGCAGACGTAGGGATTGAGTTCGAGCAGGCCGAGGAAAGTAAAATCGTTCCACTTGTACGGCGTGCTCGGCTTAAGCGCAGGGAGCACCGCCTGCGATCCGACGCGCGCCAGCAGCAAGGTATCGCCGTCGGGTTTCGCTTCCCTGACGAACTGCGAACCAATCGCGCCGCTGGCGCCCACCTTGTTGAGCACGATGACCGGCCGTCCAAGAATATTCGCGGCCGAGGCTGCGACATTGCGCGCTGCGAGGTCGGAATCGCCGCCGGCGCTGAACGGCGCCACCAGCGTTATCGGTTTCGTTGACTGCGCCTGCGCCGCCGTGATGCCGAACAGCAGGGAAATAATGCTTGCTGCCGCAAAAGCGCAGCGCTTGAGGGTACGGGTCATTTCACTCTCCTTTGGGTAACAGTCTGGCTAGGTGCTTGTCAAGCGTACCGCCCGGACGGCTAGTCCGGAACCGGTCTGAATTTGGGGATGGCCGCTTCGTCGCTGATGTCGACGAAGTGCGCCTTCACGCGCATGCCGATGCGCGCCTTGTCCGGCGCGCAATCGGTGAGCTGGCCGTACATCCGCGCGCCCTCGTCCAGGTCGATGATGCAATTGATTACGGGCAGATCTTCCTTCCAGTCCGGATAGTTCATCATCACCGCGTAGGCGACGGTCAGCGAGTACACCGTGCCGTAAGGCTTGGTCTCGACCCACTTCAGATCGCGCTTGCCGCACTCTACGCACCAGGGCTTGGGATAGAAATTGAGCGTTCCGCAGCCGCCGCACTTCTGCATCATCAGCTTGCCCTGCTTGGCGCCGCTCCAGAACGGGCGCGTCTGATCGGTGATCTGCGGCAGGGGTTTGCCTTTGGGTGTCTGTGTCATGGCCTATGCCTCCGATCCGAATACCAGCGTGACGCAACTGCGGTTGTTGCGCGCGTAAGTCATGCCGCCGAAGCCCGAGGCTGCGGCGATCGTCGCCCCCTTGACCTGGCGTTCTCCCGCCTCTGCGCGCAGCTGCGTTACCGCCTCGATCAGGGGCATGAAGCCGCCGATCGCGCCGCCCGGCTGACCGCCGGAGAGCTGACCGCCGTCGGTGGAAATGGGAAAGTCCCCCTTGAACGTCATGTCGCGCTCCTCCACGAATTTTCCGCCTTCGCCCTTCTTGCAGAAGCCGTAATCCTCCATCTGGATCAGCACTACCATCGGATAATCGTCATAGGGCTCAAACACGTCGATGTCCTTGTGCTTCACGCCGGCCATCTTGAACGCCGCCGGCGCGCACTGCTCGAAGCCGGTGTAGGTGATGTCGGGCCGGTTGCGCGAGCCGTGGTAATAGTTGCTGACCTCATCGAAGCCGAGCAGGTAGACCGGCTTGTCGGTGATCTTCCTCGCGGTCTCGACCGAGGTGACGATGTAGGCCAGGCCGCCGTTGACCATGGGCACGCAATCGAACAGGCGCACCGGATCGCAGAGCATGCGCGAATTCAGGTACTGTTCCAGGGTGAATGGATCGCGATAGATCGCGCCGGGATTGAGCGAGGCGTGGTAGCGCGTGGTCACCGCGATCTTGCCCAGATGCTCCGGCTTGATTTGATTCTTGAACTGGTGCAGGTAACGCGCGTGCACCAGGCCGAACTGCGAGTTGGCGCCCATCACGCCGAACGGCCCCTGGAAATCCCAGAACACGCCGCGCGTGCGCTCCGGTGAAAGCGGCAGTCCCGGGGCGATCGAGGGAATGGTGAGCGGCGTGTCCGCGCCCATGACCAGCACACGGTCGACGATGCCCGCGCGTATCATGCCCGCGGCGCGAATCAGCAATGCGGCCGCCGACGCGCCGCCCTGATCGGCGCGCAGCAAAATCTTCGGGCTGATGCCCAGGCTCTCCGCGACGGCCGCCGACCAGTTTACCGTGTGCGCGGCTTCGGCATGGGCCACGCCCAGCCCCTGGCCGTCGAAGTCGTTCTTCGACATGCCGGCTTTCTCCAGCGCAAGGTTGGCCGCCCAGGCCAGGTACTCGTCGACGGTAAGGACGGGTTCGCCCGGTTTGACCCTGCTGTAAGGGGTCCTGCCATAGCCTACGATTGCCACTTCCGCGCGCATAGCTCTGCCTTTCCAATGGTTGAACGCAATATTCGAATGCCAGTCATCGATTCCCCCGGGTTCAGTTCTCGAGCAGCATCAGCCAGTCGACCGCGACCGCGTCCTCGCGCGACAGCAGCACCGGATTGAGGTCGAGTTCGCGCAGGCGCGCGCCTGCGGCGGCGCCGAAACGGGACACCGCCGAAATCAGCCGTGCCAGCCGCGCGCGATTTACCGGCGGCTTGCCGCGCAGGCCGTCGAGCACGGCCCGGCCGCGGAGTTCGTCCAGCATGCGCAGGGCCTCCGCTTCGCTCACCGGCGCCTTGCGGAACGCGACATCCTTCAATACCTCGATCAGCACGCCGCCCAGGCCCGCCATTACCACGACGCCGAATACCGGGTCGCGCTGCAGGCCGATGACGAATTCCACCTCGCCCGCCGCCATCGCCTGCACCAGCACGCCGTCGATGCGCGCTTCGGCCTTGTGCGCGCGCGCCCCGGACATCAGCGCTGCGTAGGCGCTGCGCACGGCCGCCGCGTCCGCGAGGCCCAGCCTCACGCCGCCGGCTTCCGTCTTGTGCAGGATGTCCGGCGATTCGATTTTCAACGCAACCGGATAGCCGAGCCGTTCTGCCGCGGCGACAGCCGCATCGGCAGACGCGGCGAGCGCATGCGGGGCAAGGCGCACGCCGGCCTGCTCGAGCAGGCGCGCGCCCTCGGCGCTGCCGGCCGGCCCGCGCATGGCGCCGAACTGCGGCGCGGGCAGCTGCAGCGCCGCGCGCCATTCCGCGTTCGCGAGCCAGTTGCGCCGCGCATCGGCGTAGCGAATCAGGCCGGCGACGGCGTCGATCGCCGGTTCGGCGCCGCGCAGCACGGCGATGCCGCGCGCGCGCAGCGCGACCAGGGCAGCCTCGGGCGCGGCGACCCAGCAAACTACGAAGGGCTTGCTCGTCTGTGCCTTGATCTGCTCGAAGATGCCGACCAGCATGTTCACCGCGGATTCCATGAGCTGGAGCCAGACGATTGCGATGTGCACGCCGGGATCGTCGAGCACCGCGATCACCGACTCGCGCAGGATGGACGGCTCGGCGAGGAACTGCGCGGTCACGTCCACCGGATTGCCGGTAGCGCCAAAGCCGGGTATCACCGGCCGCAGCCTTGCCTGGGTGGCTGCGCTCAGGGTCGGCACCTTGAGGCCCAATTCCTCGGCGCGGTCGGCCATGAGCACGCCGGCGCCGCCGGATTGGGTGATCATGCCGATACCTGCGCCTTCAGGCAGTGCGCAGCTCGCGAGCACCTCGGCCAGGTCGAGCATGTGCTCTTCGTTTCTTGCGCGCACCAGGCCGTATTGCCGCGTGATGCCGTCGAATACGGCGTCGGCGCCGGCAAGCGAGCCGGTATGGGATGCCGCGGCGCGGGCGCCGGCGCCGGAGCGCCCGACCTTGGTCACTACCAGCGGCTTGCCCATCGCGAGCGCAGTCTCGGCCAGCGCAAGCACGCCGGGGCCGTCCTTGAATCCTTCGATGTAGCCTGCGCCGACGCGAATGCGCTCGTCCGAGATCACCTCGGCCATCACTTCGGCGAAGGAGATGTCGGCCTCGTTGCCGGTGTTGACGAAATAGCCCAGGCCGAGGCCGCGCCGGCGCGCGAGCGCCGCGATGGCAGTGCCGAAGGCGCCCGACTGGGTGACGAAGCCGATCGGGCCTGGTGGCGTTTCGCCGCCGGCATATTGGGAAAATGTCGCGACTACGCGCTCGAAGGCATTGATCAGGCCGAGGTTGTTCGGCCCGAGCAGCCTCACGCCGGCCTCGTGCGCGGCGCGCACCAACTCGGTTTCGAGCGCGCGCCCTTCGGCGCCGGTCTCGGAGAAGCCGGAACTGAATACGACGGCTGCGGGAATGCGCGCGCGCCCGCATGCGCGGATTGCGTCCGCCACTTGGGCCGCTGGCAGCGCGACGATGGCCAGGTCTACCGGTTCTGGCAGGCAGGCCGGGTCGGCATAGCAAAGCAGGTTGCCGATCGCCCCGTATTTCGGGTTGACGGGAAAAATCCTGCCCGCGTAGCCCTTGTCGCACAGGTACCTGAGTACGCGCCCGTTGAGCTTGCCCAGATCGGCAGACGCGCCCAGCACGGCGATCGAGCGCGGCGCGAGCAGCGCGCGCACGGCGCTGCGCTCCCGGGGTGCTTGCACGCCTTGTCCCTGCGTCGGCATCTACGCTAGCCCGCGAATGCGGATATGCCGGTCTGCGCCCGGCCCAGGGTCAGCGCGTGGATGTCGTGCGTGCCCTCCAGGGTATTGACCGTTTCCAGGTTCAGCAGATGGCGGATCACGTGGTATTCGTCGGCGATGCCATTGCCGCCGTGCATGTCGCGCGCCATGCGCGCGACCTCCAGCGCCTTGCCGGCGTTGTTGCGTTTGAGCAGCGCGACCATTTCCGGTGTCGCCTTGCCGGCATCGCGCAGGCGGCTGAGTTGCAGGGCGCCGAGCAGCCCCAGTGTGATCTCCGTCTGCATGTCCGCGAGCTTTTTCTGGATCAGCTGATTTGCCGCGAGCGGCCGGCCGAACTGATGGCGCTCGATGACGTACTGGCGCGCCGCGTGCCAGCAGAATTCGGCCGCGCCGATGGCGCCCCAGATGATGCCGAAGCGCGCGTTGTTGAGGCAGCCGAACGGCCCTTTGAGCCCACGTGCCCCGGGCAGGACGTTCGCGTCGGGAACGAATACTTCGTCCATGAAAATCTGACCGGTAGGCGATGCGCGTACCGAGAACTTGCCCTCGATCTTCGCCGTGGACAAGCCGTCCATGCCGCGCTCCAGGATGAATCCGAGCACCACGCCGCCGTCGTCCTTGGCCCATACGATCAGGACGTCGGCGATCTGGGCATGGGTGATCCAGGTCTTGGTGCCGCTCAGCCGATAGCCGCCATCGGTCCGGCGCGCCCGGCTTTTCATGCCGCCCGGGTCGGAGCCGTGGTCGGGTTCGGTCAGGCCGAAGCAGCCCAGAAGCTCGCCTGCCGCCATGCGCGGCAGGAAGCGCCGGCGCTGTTCCTCGGAGCCATAGGCGTAGATCGGCAGCATCGACAGCGTGCTCTGCACGCCGACCGCCGAGCGGAAGCTGGTGTCCACGCGCTCGAGTTCGCGCATGATCAGGCCGTAGGCGACATAGCCGATGCCGGCACAGCCGTAGCCTTCGATGGTGGCGCCGAGAAAGCCCAGCGCCGCCATTTCCTTCATTACCGCGAGGTCGAAGGTCTCGTTGCGGTTCGCCGACACGATCCTCGGCATCAGCTTGTCCTGCGCGTACTGGCGCGCCGCGTCGCGGATCATCCGCTCCTCGTCGCTCAGCTGATCCTCGAGCAGCAGCGCGTCGTCCCAGCGAAATTCGCCGCCGGTCAGCGTAACGCTACTCGCTCCTCCTGCAGCCTGGGATAGGGGCATTTCGCTCTCTCCATCGTTGTCCGCTTATGGCGAAGAGTAGTAGCGCGCTTTACATACGTCTAATGGATTGTTGTGATATCTATTATTCCGTCTGTGAATGAAATGCCGCGCGGCGCGCTGGGTACGCCTACAGCCGCTGGCATAAGTCGTGGAAGGAATTGCGGAACCATTGGTGGCCGGGGTCCGCGTCCAGGCGCTTGCTCCACACCAGGTAGATCGGGATGCTGGGGAAATCGATCGGCGGCTTGAGCACCTTCAGCCGGAAATGCTCGGCATACACGCGCGCCATGCGCAAGGGCAGGGTGCAGATGAAGTCGGTGGTGCGCACGATCAGGGGCATGCTGAGGAAATGCGGCACCTGCAGCGCGATTTCGCGCGTCAGCCCGCGCTTCTTCAGTTCGCGGTCGACCACCGGCCCTCTGGGCGAGCGCGGCTCGATGATCACGTGCGCGAGGCTCACGTACTGTTCCAGGCTGAGGCTGTCTCCCACCAGCGGATGCCCCTGGCGGACCATCGATACCAGGGTTTCCTCCATCAATGGCTGCACCTTGAAATCCTCGTCGTGCGATCGGTGGTATTCCATGGCCATGTCGATGCTGCCGCTCTTCATTTCCGCCAGCAGCGCATTGCCGGGTTCCGGCCGTATGCGCACGCGCACGCCGGGCGCGACGCGGTTCAGCCATTCCATGAACCGGGGCATGACCACGGCTTCGCCGTAGTCTTCGACCGCCACGGTGAAGGTGCGGTTAGACGATGCGTAGTCGAAGGCGCTGTCCAGGCGCAGGCTGTTCTGCATCAGGTCCAGCGCCTGCCGGATGGGCTCGGCCATAATCCGCGCCCGCGGCGTCGACTCCATGCCGCGGCCGCTGCGCACGAACAGCGGATCGTCCAGGGTTTCGCGCAGGCGCGCCAGCGCATTGCTCATCGCCGGCTGGCTCATGCCGAGCTTTTTTGCGGCGCGCGTGAGATTGCCCTCCACCGCAATCGCATCGAATACGGCCAGCAGGTTCAGGTCTATGCTGCGCAACTTCATCGGCTGAATGCGCTAGCCTGCGCCGGCCGACCCCGGCTCGCGCGCGGCAGCGGGCGCGAGTTCACCTAGTCGACCCTCACATTGGCCGACTTCACCACGCGCGCCCAGCGCTGTACTTCCGCCTGGGTATGCGCCGCGAACTGCTCAGGCGTTCCGCCGACCAGGGTCCAGCCGGAGCTGGTCATGCGCTCGCGGATTTCCGCAGTCTGCAGCGCCGCATTGAACGCGTTGTTCAGTTTCATCACGATCTCCCGGGGCAATCCGGCCGGCGCGTAGATGCCGTACCAGGAACTGACGTCGAATCCCGGCACGCCGGCTTCAGCCAGCGTGGGCAGCTCCGGCAGGGACGGCGAGCGCTGCGCCGCGGTCACAGCCAGTCCGCGCAGCTTGCCCGCCTTGATGTGCGTCAGCGGCAGCGGAATGTTGTCGAACATGATGTCGATGCGGCCGGCGATCAGGTCCATCAGCGCGGGCGCGCTGCCCTTGTAGGGTATGTGCTGCATCTGCACACCGGTAACCTGCTTGAACATCTCGCCGGTGAGATGGGCGGAGGAGCCGTTGCCGGGGGAGCCGAAGTTGAGCTTGCCCTGGTTGGCCTTGGCGTAATCGATGAACTCGCGTATCGACTTCACCGGCGTCGCCGGGTTCACCACTACGACGTTGGTCATCGTGGCGAGCAGTATGATGGGAGTGAAATCCTTGACCGGGTCGTAGGGCATCTTGGAATAGACGCTGGCATTGATCGCATGCGTGCCTATGGTGCCGATCACCAGCGTATAGCCGTCGGCGGGCGACTTGGCGACATAGTCGCTGCCGATGTTGCCGCCCGCACCGGGGCGATTTTCCATTACCAGAGGCTGTCCCAAGATCTGGCTGACCTTCTCCAGCGTCGGGCGCCAGTGGTCCATGTTGCCGCCGGCCGCGTAGGGCACGACGACCTTGATCGGTTTGGACGGATAAGTCTCCGCAGCGGCGCACAGGGCGCACGCGAGCGAAGCCAGCACCAGCGCTGCGCGCAAGATTCGTATCATGTTCTCTCTCCTTGGTCGTGGGGCGGCTTGATTCTTGCGCGGTCTTGGAAGCACGCTAGCCGTTGGAGCGCGGCGCAGAACCCGCTTCGTCTGCGAAAGCGTGGTATCGCGCCGCAGTGTAGCCCGAGTTCGCGCCGGCCTCAACTTGACGGCGCTGCCGCGGGGGCGGCGTGTCTCGGACTTAGCGCAGCGCAGGCCCCGATCGATTCAGGCTGCGCCGGCGGCATAATGCGCCGCGCCGATGAGACCCACATCGGCGTTCAGGATCACATGCACCGGCATAAGCTCGAGCAGCGCGCGCATGCGCCCTTTCGCCCTGAGCGCGTCGAGGAAAAGGCGTCCGCGCAGGCGCTCGATGATGCGCGGCGCGATCCCGCCGCCGACATAAATGCCGCCGCGCGCCATCAGCTTGAGTCCGAGGTTGCCGGCTTCCGCGCCGTAGATCGATATGAACAGGTCCAGCGCAAGCTCGCAGCGCTGCGAGCGCCGCTCGAGCGCGGCGCGCACGATCGGCGCCGGATGCGCCTGCTGAATCAGCGTTTCGGTGAGCGCCGGGTCTTCCTCGCCGCGGCCCCTCTGATGCAGAAACTGATAAAGCTCGAACAGTCCGGAACCCGACAGCACGCGTTCATAGCTGACGCGCTCGTATTTGCGCAGCAGGAATTGCAGGAGCTCGACCTCGGCCTCGTTGCGCGGCGCAAAGTCGGCGTGTCCGCCTTCGCAAGCGAACGGCCGATGGCTGCGTCCGTCGTAATAGCAGCCGGCTTCGCCCAGCCCGGTGCCGGCGGCGATGATGGCGCGATTGCCCTGCGCGTCGGCGGCCCCTGGAGACAGCGTTGCCACATCCTCGGGCCCAAGCTGCTGCAGGCCGTGGCCGATCGCTTCCAGGTCGTTGATGAGCTCGACCGAACGCAGCCCGAGTTGCGTCGCCAGCCGCGCGGCATCCACCGTCCAGGCAAGATTGGTGGTCGCGACCTTGCCGTCGTTCACCGGTCCGGCGATGGCGAGGCAAGCGCGCTCTATGCGCTGCGGGTGCGCGGCGGCGAATTGGCGCACGATCTCGTCCAGGCTGTCGTATTCCAGGCTCGGGTAATTCATTGCGGCGACCGATCGCGACCGTGGCCCGCCGGATTCGAACAGGCCGAGCCGCGTATTGGTGCCGCCTATGTCGCCAGCAAGGATCATGGGACCTTGTTTTGTTCCGGACGCCTCATTGTACAGCCGGCGGGGCCGGCGATTGCCGCGCCTGGCGTCCCGGGCAGGCGCGATCGGCCATGCGCCCACTCGCGCCGCTGCATAACGCGCCGGCACTTCCGAGCCGCAGGGCTAAGCGGTAGACTACAAACCCTTCCGGATGAAAGTACGCGCCCGATCGGAGCGCACCATGTTAAAGCTCAGGCAATGGTCGGTCTGGCGCAAGCCGCAGAACCTGGTCCTCGCAGCAGCGGTGGCGGCGCTGCTGGGCATGACCTGGCTCGCGTTCGACCTGAGCGGCCGCGTCGCAACAAGCAACGATGCCATCAGCGCGCTCGCCGACGCGGAAGGCGAGGGCGAGAGCGCGGCGCCAGCGCAGTCGAAGATGCAGCGGCGCGAGGCGCTGGTCCGCTTGCGCGCACAGCTGAATGAAGACCTGCTCCAGCTGAAATTCGCGATCGGCGGCGCCATGGCGGGAAACGTGCTGCTGCTGCTGTTCGTCGTGCTCGGCTATCGTGAGCCTGTGCGCGCCGCGCCAGCACCTGCTGCGGCGCAGCGCAGGGACCGGCCAGACGCAACAGGGCCGGCGCCGTTGGAAGACATGAGCAGGCTGCTGCAGTCCGCGAGCGACTATGCCGACGCCTACCAGGTGGTGCAGCGCTGCGCCACGGGACTGTTCGGCGCGTGCAGCGGCGCGCTCTACGTCGCGCAGGAACCAGCGGGCCATCTCGAACTCAGCGCGCAATGGGGACAAGGCACGGAGCGCTGCAGCCATTTCGCCCCCACCGATTGCTGGGCGATACGACGCGGTGAGGCGTATCTGGCGGCGGGATCCGCGGACCTGGCGTGCGCGCACCTGCGCCGGCCGCCGCTCGCGCCCAGCCTTTGCGTTCCGGTCATGGGCCAGGGGACGGTGCTCGGCGTGCTGCTGCTCGAAGATTACGCACAGTCCGGGGTGCTCGCGTCCATGCGCGCCGCGGCGCGACAGTTCGCCGGCCAGATCGGCCTCGCGCTGGCCAACATGAGACTGCGGGATACCCTGCGCAATCTGTCGGTGCGCGACCCCCATACCAGCCTGTTCAACCGCCGCTATATGGAAGAATCCTTGAACCGCGAGATCGCGACCGCGCAGCGCAAGAGCCGGCCGCTCGCGGTGGCGATCTGCGAACTGAACCAGTTCGAGCGCTTCAAAGCCAGTTTCGGCGGCGATGCCGGCGACTACGCCCTGCGCGAGATTGCACAGCTGATCAGCAAGCAGATACGCTCGAGCGATATCGCGTGCCGCTACGGCAAGGCCGAAATCGCCTTGGTCTTCCCCGAAGCGCCGCTTGAGGGCGTGCTCATGCGCGCCAACCAGTTGCGCGAGGCAATATTCGCGCTTGAGCTGGAACATTTCGGCCGCCGCCTGGACCACCTGTCGGTTTGCATCGGCGTCGCGCTGTTTCCGCAGCACGGCAGGACTTCGGCCGAGCTGTTGCGGCAGGCGGAGGCCGCACTCGCGGGGGCAAAGGTAATCGGAAATGACCGGGTACAGCTTGCCGAAACAGGCACGAAACGGGCATAGTCGCGTTCTCGTCGCCGCGGCCAGTCGCAAAATAAGCTGCCGTGCGGTGCCGGAGCATATGAGAGGAGAGCGCTGGTGGAAAAGAATGAGTGGGAAATCGCGTGGAGCAATTTCCTGCGCGTCGATGTTCCCGAGATGGACGAGGAGCACCGGCAGTTCATCGCGCGCGTGAATGAGCTGAACCAGGCGATACTCGATTCCGAGGACAAGGCCACGGTAGGCAAGGCGATGGCGCTGATGCTGAGCGAGGCCGCGCGCCATTTCGAGCACGAAGAGCAAATGCTGGCGCGCTGGGAATATCCGGACGCCGCTGCCCATGCCGGCAGGCACGCCGAGCTGGCGGAACAGTTTTCGCGCGTGATGCGCGAATTCGACGCGGCAGATCTCAGCTTCGTCTGGGCAGCCAAGGGCCTGCGCATGAAGCAGCTGCTGGTGGAGCACCTGCTGGGCGAGGACATGAAATACCGCGATTTTCTGCGCGCCAGAAACAAGGGACTTTAGGCGAAAAAAAGCCGGTGACGCTCATTGAACGCCACCGGCTCAAAGACGGGATTCCAAAGGAGGAGGAGGAGAAACCCCGCAGACAAATAATACAACAGCCGATGCTGCGTTGCAACAGTTTTTTCAAAAAAACCAGCCTGTACTCCCCTGTTTTATCATCTGATTTTCTGATGCTTGCGATCACATAAAGCGTTATGGTGCATTGCGTCAATATGTTATATATGCGGTCAGGGCGGAGTTTGACGCGGAAGCATCGAATTGATGATCATCAGGCCACTGACAGTATTCGAGCGCGAGGCTGCCAGAAGTTTTTACCTCGCCCTTTCCCAGGAAGACCGGCGCAAGCGCTTCTGCTGCTCCCTCTCCGACGACGTGATATCAAGCTATGTCGAGCGGCTGAATTTCACCCGCGACACGGTGCTGGGCGCGTTCGACGAACATGCGCGGCTGATAGGCCTGGCTGAACTGATACGCGGCCCCGAAGCAAGCGAAATGGCGTTTTCGGTGCGGCCCGACAGGCGCAGCCAGAAAATCGGCACCCTGCTGATCGATCGTCTGATGACGCGCGCGCGCATGTGCGGCATCAGGAAAGTATTCGTGATGTTCCTGTCGGACAATACGCCGATGCGGCGCATGGCTGCGCGTGCCGGCATGACGCTCAGTGCGCTCGACGGGGAAGCGCATGCCGAGCGCGAACTGCCGGCGCCCTGCGCCGAGGAACTGGCGCAGTGGTTCCTCGACGAGAGTTTCTCGCACAGCGGTTATTTCGGCACCCTCAACCTCGCGCGCTGGGGTGCGCTGGCGGCGCGCTCCGCTGGAGCGCCCGACGAGGCGTCCGCGGTTCCAGCCGCGACCTGATTCGCTGCGCAGCGCAGGCGGGCGAACAATCCGACCGGATGTTGCGCCTTGTCAAGCCGGCGGAACTGCGGCGCCGCGATACTATCAAATGTTTTTTGCCCTTGAACGCGTTGGGAGGAACAGACCATGGCCCTGACCGGTATCCAGATTGCCAAACTGGAGCGCGCGCTGGACAAGCAATACAAAGCGCTGCTCGAGGAAGTGCGCGACGCGCTGGAGAAGAGCGAAAACCAGCAGTACATTGAGCTGATCGACCGGGTGCCCGCGGACCTTGCGGACCAGGCGACCGGGGACGCGCTGGCCGACCTGAATCTCGCGATCATCGACCGGCATGTGCGGGAGATGCGCGATATCGAGGCCAGCAGCGCGCGTATGGCGGATGGCGGTTACGGCAGTTGCGTCGATTGCGGCGCGGACATCGGCTATGAGCGCCTGCTTGCCTACCCTACGGCGAAACGCTGCATCAGCTGCCAGCGGCAGCACGAAAAAACCTACGCCCACTCGGGCAATCCGACCCTCTGAGCCAGGGCTGCAATTGACGGAAATCATGTCGGGCGCGCGCGGTCGGGGTATGTTTTCTCCAGTGGGCGCTTCGAATCGGGTTTTTCCGCGCCTGCGAATGCAACGCGACGGGAGGCCAGCCATGAAACGCCAGCGCGGAAACTTCCAGCCAGTAAGCAGGGATCAGTTGTTCCAGGAACTGGTGCATGACAGCTACAAGGCGGGGACGAAGCTGCGCGAACCGACGCGCTGTCCGGATTGCGGCGCGATGTATCAGGGCGGCCGCTGGACCTGGCACGCGGCCAGCGCGCAGGCGCACGAGGAGCGCTGTCCGGCGTGCCAGCGCATCCACGACAAGTTTCCGGCGGGTTACGTGATGCTCAAGGGAGAATTCCTGCAGCAGCACCGCGGCGAGATTCTGCATCTGATGCGCAACCACGAAGTGAAGGAAAAGGCCGAACATCCGCTGCAGCGGATCATGGCCATCGTGGACACCGCCGAGGGCATGACGGTCACAACCACCGACATTCATCTCGCGCGCGATCTCGGGCAGGCGCTGCATCAGGCGTACAAGGGCGAGCTCGAGTTCCATTACAACAGGGAAGAGAATCTGCTGCGCGCGACCTGGTCGCGCTGAGCCCCCCGGTCCGGCCGCCCTCGCGGGCGCATATGGTAATCTTGCGCTGCTTGACATAGCATGAGCGCAGGAAACCAACCGCGCCCGGAGCCTACATGCCGCCCGTGATCACCTGTGTCGAAGACCTGCGCCTGCTGGCGAAAAAGCGCGTACCGCGCATGTTCTACGATTATGCCGATTCGGGCTCGTGGACCGAGGAGACCTATCGCGCCAACGAAAGCGATTTCACCCGGATCAAGCTGCGCCAGCGCGTGGCGGTGAACATGGAGCACCGCAGCTTGAACAGCGCCATGGTGGGCCAGGAACTCGCGATGCCGGTGGCGCTCGCGCCGGTGGGGCTGGTCGGCATGCAGCATGCCGACGGCGAGATACTGGCGGCGCGCGCAGCGGAGAAATTCGGCGTCCCGTTCACGCTCTCGACCATGAGCATCTGCTCGATCGAGGATGTGGCCGACAGCGTGAGCAAGCCGTTCTGGTTCCAGCTCTACGTCATGCGCGACCGCGATTTCATCAAGAGCCTGATCGACCGCGCCAAGGCGGCCGGCTGCTCGGCGCTGGTGCTCACCCTAGACCTGCAGATCATGGGGCAGCGCCACAAGGACATCATCAACGGCCTGTCTGCGCCGCCCAAGATCACGCTGCGCAACATGCTCAACATGAGCACCAAGCCGCGCTGGGGCCTGGGCATGCTCGCGACCAGCCGCCGCACCTTTCGCAATGTGGTCGGCCACGCGACGACCGCCGGCGACCTGACCTCGCTGTCGGAGTGGAGCGCGAGCCAGCTCGACCCGACGCTGAACTGGGACGACGTGCAGTGGATCAAGGAGCGCTGGGGCGGCAAGCTGATACTCAAGGGCATCATGGATCCCGAGGATGCCGAGATCGCTGCGCGCTCCGGCGCGGACGCGCTCATCGTTTCCAACCACGGCGGGCGCCAGCTCGACGGCGCACCCTCGTCGATCGCCGCGCTGCCGGCGATCGCGCAGGCCGTGGGCGACAAAATCGAAGTGCTGATGGACGGCGGCATACGCTCCGGCCAGGACGTGATCAAGGCGCTGGCGCTGGGCGCGAAAGGCGTGTTCATCGGCCGCGCCTTCGTCTACGGACTGGGCGCGATGGGCGAGGCGGGCGTGAGCAAGTGCCTTGAGATCATCCGCAAGGAACTCGACGTCACCATGGCGTTCTGCGGCCTGCGCGACGTGAGACAGGTGGACCGGACGATCCTGGTGCCGGGGACCTACTGAGCGCGCAGCGGCCCCGCGGCGCGCCGCGCAGGGCGCCCAAGATAGTGTCCCGTCCTTTATAATCCGGGGCACATGCGCATACTCCTCAGTAACGATGACGGCTATTTTTCCCCCGGAATCACGCTTCTTGCGGAAGCCCTCGCCGGCGTCGCCGAAGTCACGGTGGTCGCGCCCGAGCGCGATCGCAGCGGCGCGTCCAACTCCCTTACCCTGGACCGCCCGCTCACGGTCAAGCGCGCAGCCAACGGGTTCCTGTTCGTCAACGGCACGCCGACCGATTGCGTGCACCTGGCGGTGACCGGCCTGCTCGATCAGCTTCCCGACATGGTGGTGTCGGGCATCAATCTCGGCGCCAATATGGGCGATGACACCATCTATTCGGGAACCGTCGCTGCCGCCACCGAAGGCTTCTTGCTCGGCATTCCTTCGCTTGCGGTCTCGCTGGCGAGCAAGTCGGGTAGGCATTTCGAAACGGCGGCGCGCGTGACGCTGGAGATGGTCGAGCGCCTGCGCCGCGTGCCGATGTCCGGGCCGGTGCTGCTGAACCTCAACATTCCCGACCTGGCCTACGGCGAGTTACGCGGGCAGGAAGTCACGCGCCTGGGCAAGCGCCACAAGGCCGAACCGGTGGTCAAGGAAGTGAATCCACGCCAGGAAACGGTCTATTGGGTAGGCCCGGCGGGCGGCGCGCAGGACGCGGGCGAGGGCACCGATTTCTACGCCGTGGCGGCGCAGCGCGTGTCGGTGACGCCGCTGCAGGTCGATCTCACCCACATGCAGCAGATTCCGCTGCTGCGCGACTGGCTGAAGCAATGAACCGCCGCGTCGACCCGCAGGTTCAGGGCATAGGTATGACCTCCCGGCGCACGCGCGCGCGCATGCTCGAGCGCCTGCGCAAGGACGGCATCACCGACGAGGCCGTGCTCGCGGCCCTGGGGGCGGTGCCGCGCCACGTGTTCGTCGAGGAAGCCCTGGCGAGCCGGGCCTACGACGACGACGCGCTGCCGATCGGCTTCTCGCAGACCATTTCACAGCCCTACGTGGTCGCGCTGATGATCCAGGCGCTGCGCGCCGGGCGCGAACTGGGCAAGGTGCTCGAAATCGGCACCGGCTGCGGCTACCAGGCGGCGGTGCTGGCGCAGCTGGCGACCGAAGTCTATTCGATCGAGCGCATCGCGCCGCTGCTGGCGAAGGCGCGCGCGAATCTGCGCGGCCTGCGCCTGTCCAAATTGCGGCTGAAGCACGCCGACGGCAATCTCGGACTGCCGGAGGCCGCGCCCTTCGACTCGATCATTCTCTCTGCCGCCGCGCGCGAGCTGCCGCAGGCTTTGCTGCAGCAGCTCGCGCTGGGCGGCAGGATGATACTGCCGCTGGGCAGCGCCACGCAGGTGTTGCGGCTGGTGGAGCGCAACCGCAGCGGCTACAGCGAAACCACGCTGAATGCGGTGCGCTTCGTGCCCATGCTGACGGGGGTGGAATGACGCGTGCCGTGTCGCTGCTGTGTTTGGCCGCGCTGGCGGCGACCCTGCTTGCTGGCTGCGGCAATCAGCCGGTGCAGGCGCCGGTGCTGGAGCGCGCGCCGGCAGCCGCAGCCAAACCGGCCCCGGCGCCGGCCGCGAGCGCGGAGCTGTATACCGTTCGCCGCGGCGACACCATGTTCAGCATCGCGCTCGATCACGGCCTCGATTACAAGGAGCTGGCCGCCTGGAACAACATCGAGGATCCGAGCCGCATACGCCCGGGCCAGCAGCTGCGGATCAAGCCGCCGGCGAGCGCGCAGGCGGGGCCGGTGACGGTGCATCCGATCAGCAGTTCAGGCCGGCCGGAAGCGCGGCCGCTGGGCGCGCAGGCCGCACAGGCCGCGCCTGCGACAACGGCGACCGGAACGGAAGGCGCGATAAAGACCAAGCCGGTGGCGCGCAAGCTGCCGTATTCGCCGGAGAACCTCGCCTTGCTCGAGCGCAGCGAAGCTTCGCCGCCTGCGGCAGCTGCCGCAGCTTCGGCCGCGCCCCCGGTCGCGCCCGCCGCAGCCGCGGCTGCGGCCGCGGCGCCGGCGAAGGAAGCGCCAGCCAAGCCCGATGCCGCTGCCGAAGACGAGGACAAGGTCGATTGGGGCTGGCCGGTGAAGGGAAAGGTGATCGCCGGCTTCTCCGAGGCGAGCAACAAGGGCCTGGATATCGCCGCCAATATCGGGGACCCGGTGACCGCATCCTCGGCGGGTCGGGTGGTCTATAGCGGCAGCGGCCTGCGCGGCTATGGCAAGCTGGTCATCATCAAGCACAACAAGACTTATCTTTCGGCCTATGCGCACAACAGCGTAATTCTGGTCAAGGAAGGCCAGAGCGTGGTCAAGGGCCAGAAGATCGCGGAGGTCGGAAACAGCGACAGCGACAAGCCCATGCTGCATTTCGAGATACGCAAGCTCGGAAAGCCGGTCGACCCGGCCAAATATCTGCCGCCGGCGTGAGTTCCAACGCGTCTTCCCCCGATGAGGAGTTCGAGGGCGAAGCGGAGCCCGCGGCCCCGGCCGAAGTTCAGAGCGAGGCGGCGGAGCCGGAAACCGAATTTCTCTCCGACGTAACCCAGATCTATCTGCACGAGATCGGGCTCAATCCGCTGCTCTCGCCCGAGGAGGAGCTGCGCTACGCGCGCCTTGCGGCCAAAGGCGATTTCGTCGCGCGCCAGAAGATGATCGAGCGCAACCTGCGCCTGGTGGTGAACATCGCCAAGCATTACCTCAATCGCAGTGTGCCGCTGCTGGACTTGGTGGAGGAGGGCAATCTCGGACTGATGCACGCGCTGGAGAAATTCGATCCGGAGCGCGGCTTTCGCTTCTCCACCTACGCCACCTGGTGGATACGCCAGAACATCGAGCGCGCGATCATGAATCAATCGCGCACAATCAGGCTGCCGGTGCACGTGATCAAGGAGCTCAATCTGGTGCTGCGCGCGAAGCGCCATCTGGAAACGCAGGGCGAGAGGGAGGCGAGCGTGGAGGACATCGCCCACCTGCTGGGCAAGCCGGTGGAGGAAGTGCGCGCCGTGCTCTCGCATAACGAGCACATGGCCTCGCTCGACGCGCCGCTCGACATCGACCCGATGCTGTCTATCGGCGAATCGATTTCGGACGAGCACGGCATCAACCCTGAAGCCGGCCTGCAGACGCAGGAAATCGAATCGCTGGTGCGCCAGTGGCTGGAGCAGCTGAACGACAAGCAGCGCACGGTGATCGAGCGTCGCTTCGGCCTGAACGGCAGGGAAGTGTGCACGCTGGAGGAGCTTGCGCAACAGCTGGGACTTACGCGCGAGCGCGTCAGGCAGATTCAGCTCGAGGCGCTGGGCCAGCTGCGCCGCATTCTGCGCCGGCGCGGCCTGTCGCGGGATGTGCTGCTCTAGCCGCGCACCCCAGCGCTGGGCTCACTCGGCTTTCAGCGTCTCCGGCGGCTTGCGCTTGAGCACCGAGGGATCGGATTCCTCGCCGATTTCCTGCGCGAACTGAATGTTCTTGTTCAACTCCTCGAGGTACAGGTTCTGCCCGCCGAAATGCTGCTGCGCATAGCTGTAGCTGCCGCCCAGATCGAGGTCCAGGCGCTTGCGCGCGCCCTGGAAGAACTGCGGCGTCTTGATAACGAGATCCTCGCCCGAGGCGAATATGACCTGGTCCGCCCCTTCCGCGTTGCGCTTCACTGTGAGCCCGCCGGCGACGAATTCCGGATACAGGCGGTCGCGGCATTTCTCCAGGTAGCAGCGGTCCGACATTTGCGCAATGATGTCGGCCGAGCCGAGCATGCTGCCGAGCAGACGGTAGATCGGGGAGGGCACCTTGATCTTGCCCACCGGCGTCTCGTAGCCGGTGAAGTGGATGAGTTCGGCCGCGATGTCGGCCATTTCCGCCATGCCGATTCTAGGCAGGTAGTCGCGCAGGAACACCGAGCCGCGTGACACGTGGGTCAGGGTGTACTCGGCGCCGTTCTTGTGCTCGTGGTCGTCGAGCGCCCGCACATAGCCCATGTCGTGGAACAGCGCGGTGATCACGCCCAGGCGGAACAGGGAATCGCCGAAGGGCTGGGTGCCGATGCGCGAGCGCTCATAGCCGTCGATCAGGCGCGCCATCGCAAGCGTCACGTCGAGCACATGCTGGACGTCATGATAGGCGGTGTCGCAGGGATGGTAGCCCGGGTACTCGCCGCGGTACAGCCGCGTCAGGTCGCGGAACGCATGATCCAGCAGCTTGGTCGGCGCGGACGGGTAGAGCTCGAGGTAGATGCGGTCCACCTCGTCGTTGACCACCTGCGGATCGGTGGTGTTGAACTGCGCGCTGACGTCGTAATCGTTGCCGCGGATATCCATGCCGTTTCCCATCGCTCAATGTTGCTTAGGCTTCCGGTCCGCGAAAGAGTTCAGCCCCCTTGCTTACCCTGCCCTTTTTTGAATTATCGCGCATTATGCGCAAGCGGCGCCGCTCGCGCACATCTGCCACAATTTTTCACAATTTCCGTGCCGGCTTGAAAGTGATAGTCAAATTAGGCATATAGCACCGGCTGCGCTCAGGTCTTCAGCGTAAACGGATTGAAATCGGTGTGGCGGTCGTAATAGTCCTCGTGCTCGGCGCGCTTGAGCGCGCCGACCAGCTTGTAGGTAAGCGGGGTAAACACCACTTCGACCCCGACCTTGATCACGAATTGCGACAGCATCACCAGCGGCAGCTTGTCGTTTGGAATGATGCCGCTGCCATAGAACGCGAGCGGGTAGAACAGCGCGGAATCCACCGCCTCGCCGAAGATGGTCGAGCCTATGGTGCGGGTCCACAGCCACTTGCCCGCGGTGAGTATCTTCATCTTGGCAAGCACGTAGGAGTTGACGAACTCGCCGCAGAAATAGGCGCACATCGAAGCGAGGACGATGCGCCAGGTCGAGCCGAAGGCGACTTCGTAGGCCGGCTGGTTGTGCCAGAACGGCGCGGGCGGCAGGGCCACCACCACGGCAGCCATGAACGACGCGAAACCGAGGCCGGTAAAGCCGGCCCAGATCACCTTGCGCGCGCGCGCGTAGCCGTACACCTCGGTGAGGATATCGCCGAACACGTAGGAAATCGGGAAGAACAGCACGCCCGCGCCGAAATTGACCACGCCCAGCCAGGGCAGCGATATCTGCGCGATCTTGGCCGGACCGATCAGGTTGGAGCAGATCAGCACGCACACGAACGCCGCCATGACCAGGTCGTAATAGCGGTATTGCCGCGCGTGCTGGGGCGTCGCTTTCATCGGCAGCCTCGATCCGGGGTTCGTAATTAGACCTTGTCCGGCTGGCTGCGGTCAATTTGCGCCGCGCGTCCCCGGCGGGATCAGCGCAAGCCCGGGCGCCGTGGCCACCGCGCCGCGGATTCAGGCGCTGCTGCGCCCGGCCTTCTTCTTCCTCGGCTTCGGCGTCGGCACCAGCACGGTTCCGCGGCATTTCTTCGCGCCGCACCAGCAGGGCCAGCGCGCCTTGACCGCCTTGGTGATGCGCTCGCCCGCCTCGATGCAATAATCGTAGGACAGCTCTTCACCCGGGCGGATGTCGCGGATGGCGCGGACGAACATGCGCTTGTCCTTCTCGAAGGTGTCGCAGTTCGGCGCGCAGGAGTGGTTGATCCATCTCGCGATGTTTCCCTTCGCGCCGCCGTCGATGTTGTGATCGTGCGCAATGCCGAAGATGAAGGTGTGGTTCAGTCCCTCCATGTTCTCCGGATAGCGGCGCGCGACCTCGGCTTCGCTGATGATCTCGCCCTTGTATTCGCACACGGTCTCGTCCTCGCGTATGAGGCGGCGCGCGTATACGCCGCGCCCGTGTATGCCCGAACGGCGCACCACGATGCGCGGGCCCGGTCGTTTCGATTTGCTGCTCGTCATTGGCTGCTGCCCGTTTTTCGCAAAGCGCGCATTGTTGCGTCGATGGCGGCAACTTGCAAGCGCCGCGCGCGCGCCAGTCGCCGCCGAAACGGCGCTATCATCCGCCTGGTCTGCGCCATACACAGCCGAGGCTTCAGTCCAATGACCGATTTTCGCGGGATCTTTCCCTATCTGGTTTCACCCATCGACGCATCGAGCGGGCGCGTGCGCGAGCGCGTGCTGCGCGAACTGGTCGAGCACCTGATCGCCTGCGGCGTGCACGGCCTGTCGCCGCTGGGCAGCACCGGCGAGTTCGCCTATCTTTCCTTCGAGCAGCGCCAGGAGATCGTGCGCATCGTGGTCGATGCCGCGGCCGGGCGCGTGCCGGTGCTGGCCGGCGTCGCGGCATTCTCGACCGGCGATGCCATCAGGCAGGCCGAGGCGCACGCCGGACTCGGGGCGGACGGCCTGATCCTGATCCTGCAGCAGATGTTTGCGGTGCCCGCGCGCGGCATCGAGCGCTATTTCGGCGATATTGCGCGCGCGCTGCCGCAGGCTTCGATGACCCTGTATACCAACCCGGGTCTGCTCGGCGGCGACATCCCGATGGACGCGCTCGACGCCTTGTCGCACATCCCGAACATCGAGTACGTCAAGGATGCGTCCGGCAACACCGGCCGCATCCTGTCGATGCTCAATCGCATGGGCGAGCGCATCCGCGTGTTCAGCGCTTCGGCGCACATACCGCTGCTGGTGCTCAAGCTCGGCGGCGTGGGCTGGATGGCGGGGCCGGGCTGCGTCATGCCGCGCGAGTGCGTGCGCCTGTACGAACTCGCGCGCGCCGGCAGCTGGGACGAGGCGATGGCGGAACAGCGCCGCCAATGGGCGATCAACGAAGTGTTCACGCGCTACGCGCTCGCGGCCTGCATCAAGACCGCGCTGCAACTGCAGGGATTCGATGTCGGCGACGCGATCGCGCCGCAGGAAGCGCTCAATCCCGAGGCGGTGGAGGAAATCCGGCGCGCGCTGGCGCAGCTGGGCTGAGATCCCGCGCTTGGAGTCTGCTGCTTCATCAGGGGAGGTCCCCCAAGGGGACTTTCCCGTCGAGCGGGATCGAGACCTTCGGGGCGCATTCCCTCGTTTTGTTACAGACTCTTATTGCTGCGCCGCGGCCGCTTTCACCGCCTGCGCCAGTTCCAGCACCGCGGCGGCATACATGCTGGAACGGTTGTAGCGCGTGAGCACATAAAAATTGTTGAAACCGACGAGGTATTCGCTCGGCGCCTCCGGCGTGGTCAGTTCGATCAGGGCGCAGGCCGCATCGGCCGGCGCCGCGCCCGTTGCCGTCACGCCGAAGCCGGACAGCTCGCCGTAGCGGTAGCCCGGCTTGATGCCGCTGTCGACGAGACTGCGGTAGTCCTCCCCGCGCACCTGCGCCGCATAGGCGATGGGCTGCCCGCTTTCCCAGCCGTGCGCCTTGAGAAAATTGGCGACGCTGCCGATCGCGTCGGCGAAGCTGTCGGAGAGGTCCTGTTTGCCGTCGCCGTCCAGGTCCACGGAGTAGCGGCGATAGCTGCCGGGCATGAACTGCGGGATGCCGATGGCGCCGGCGTAGGAGCCTTTGAGCGCCAGGGTATCGATGCCTGCATCGCGCGCAAACAGCAGGAAATTCTCGAGTTCGCCGCGAAAGAATTCGGCGCGCGGCGGATAATCGAAGGCCAGCGTGGTGAGCGCGTCGATGACGCGATAGCCGCCGGTATTGCGCCCGTAGACGGTTTCCACGCCGATGATGGCGACGATGATGTCCTCGGGCACGCCGTAGCGCGCGGCGGCGAGCGCGAGCGCTGCGTGCTGGGCTTCGCGGAACTCCACCCCGGCCCGGATGCGCTCCGGCGTGAGGAACAGCGCGCGGTACGCCTGCCAGGAGCGCGCGCGCGGCTCGGCCGGCGGGGTGATGGCCGCGATCACCGAAGGCTGGTAGCGCGCGCGGCTGAACAGCGCGCGCAGCTCGCCCGCGACAAAGCCGTGCTCGCGCACCATCTTCGCGATGAACTGGCGCACATCCTTGCGCTTTTCATAGTGTCGGGTGCCGTCTGCGGCGGGGGCGGGTGCGCCGGGCAGGGCGAGGCAGAAGGCCAGCGCCAGCGCGAGCAGGCGCCGCAACGTGCCGGGCGCCGCGCGGCTCACAGGCGGAACTCCCGCACCAGCAGGCGCAGTTCGGCCAGCATGCGCGCGTCGGCGCGCTCGCCGTAGCGCAGCGCGATGTAGCGCTCGCCGATCGCGCGTATGCGCCCGGCCTGCGCCGGATAGCGCGCAGCGCTGCGCTGGATGAAATCGGCGGGACCTTCGTGCGCAGCGCGCGCGCAGCCATCTTTCTCGAGCCTGGCGCAGAAGCGCAGCCACAGGCGCTGCACCCGGTCGGACGTGCGCAGGCGGCGCAGCAGCCAGGCGGTGAGCAGCGCCAGCAGGCCGCCCACGCCCCAGAACAGCGTCAGCGCCATGTTTTGCCAGCTGGGCTCGCTCATGCCCAGCCTGGAGAGGAATTCGCGCTGGCGCTCCGGGTTGTAGCCCAGCACCAGCTGGTTCCACTTGTTGGCGAGCGCATCCCAGTTGTAGCGCAGCTCGCGCAGCCAGGTGAGCGAGGTGCGCGCCATCAGCGGCAGCGGATCGGTGGCGGACACCGCTGCGGCGACGCCTGATTCGACCCGCGCCGGCGAGACCGCGGCAGTGGGATCGAAGCGCACCCAGCCGCGGTCCTTGAGCCAGACTTCCGCCCAGGCATGCGCGTCGGACTGGCGCACGATCATGTACTGGTCCACCGGATTGATTTCGCCGCCCTGATAGCCGGTGACGACGCGCGCCGGCAGCCCGGCCGAGCGCATCAGGAACACGAAGCTCGAGGCATAGTGCTCGCAAAAGCCGCGTTTGTTGCCGAACAGAAATTCGTCGACTGAATCGCGCCCGAGCAGCGGCGGCTGCAGCGTATAGACGAAGCCCTCGCTGCGAAAATAGTCCAGGGCTTTCTGCGCGATTGCCGCGCCGCTGGCGCCGCCTGCGGCCCACCCCTGCGCCAGCCGGCGCGCGCGCGGATTGAATCCGGCCGGCAGCTGCAGTCCCGGCCTGAGTTCATCCGCGTCGTCGTCCGCGCCCTCGGCGAAACTGGTGTAGGAGCGCATCTCGTAGCGCACGCGGTTGCGCACCGGCCGGCGCGCAAGCAGCACGAAGTCGGGCGTGACGCTGGCGTCGGGCGGCACCAGCGCCGCGAGATCCAGCGCAAACAGCCAGTTGTGGTTGTGCGGTTCCAGCGTGACCTCGTAGTTGTAGGGCGCGCCCCGGGCCTCGAAGCGGATCTGCGTGAACGAGCGCGTATCGCCGGGGCGCCAGGTACGGCCGTCGAAATTCCAGAATACCGGTCCGCGCCAATAGAGCTGCGCGCGCGGCGGCGGCACGCCCTGGAAGCGCACGCGAAAGGCGATGGCGTCGGACTGCGACAGGCTGCTGATCAGGCCGGGGGACATCGAGTCGGACAGGCCGGTGACGCCGCTGTAAGCGTCCTGCGGCAGGCCCCACAGGGGTCCCTGCACGCGCGGAAACAGCAGGAACAGGACCAGCATCACCGGCCCGGCCTGCGCCAGCAGCACGGCGGAGGTCTTCAGATTGGCCTGCAACGAGCGGCTGCCCGCGGCAAAATTCACCAGGCTGGCGGTGTTGACCAGCGCGGACGCCAGCATCAGGCCGGCGGTGGGCAGGGTCTGCGAATAGAAGAAGTTGGTGAGCGCGAGGAAGTAGGAGAGCAGCACCAGCACGATGGCATCGCGCGGATGGTGCAGCTCGAGCAGCTTCAGCGACAGGAACATCACCAGCAGCGCCACGCCGGAATCGCGGCCGAAGATGGTGCGGTAGGTGAGATAGACGCCGAGCATGCCGCCGGCCACCAGCAGCGCGAGCAGCCATTTCTTCGGCAGCGTCCTTTCGCCCAGCGTCAGGTAGATGCGCCAGGCGAACACGATGCATGCATCCAGATTCAGCCACCAGGGCAGGTTCAGCATATGCGGCGCGATCACCAGCGCCAGCCCGGCGAGCAGCCAGAACAGATGGCGTTGCTGGATCGCCGTGTTCGGGGCGGTATCAGCGGCCATGGCAATCCGAGCGCTGCGACACGTCTATCCGCGCCTGCCTGGACCCGACCCTGCAAGCTTCAGTCGGCACGAGCTTTCCCATTTTCATACAGCGCAAGCTCACGCAGGCAGGCGAGCCGGTGCGCTTCGCCCGCGTCGGGCTCGCGTTCCACGCCGGGCAGGCGCAGGCCGTAGCGCAGGCCCTGCTGGTCGGCCGAAAGCACCCAGCGCGTCAGGCTCGACAGCCTGGACTCGACATCCATGCCGGCAGGCAGCGCGTCCCAGTCCAGCCACAGCTCCGCGGCGGCGCGCCCGCTGAACACCTTGGTCTGCAGTCCCTGTCCGCGCGCGGCGGCCTTCCAGTGTATGTGCCGCGGCGAATCGCTGGGCTGATAGGCGCGCAGGCCGGCGAAATCGTCGCTGCCTCCGCTGGAGACGCGCTTCTCGCCCGTGCCCCCGGAAGGCTCGGGCAGCGGCAGCTCTGCATCGTCCGGCTTGGGATAGACGAGGCAGTGCATGTCCGGCTGGACATAGCTCCAGGCGCGCAGCAGGCCGACGGGAAAGCGCGTTTCGACGGTAATGCGCTGCGGGCTGAGCCAGCCGCGCCGCGGCGCCGCGATCGGAATGCTCACGGTGGCGCCGCGCGCCGACGCGATGTCGCACTGCGTCTGCCTGCCCTCGTGCCGGAACACGATGGAGCAGCGCTCGTAGGCCGATCGGTTTTCGACGAACAACTCGAACCAGGCGACCTCGCCCGCGAACACCGGTTCGGCGCGGCCCGGCGTGATGTGCAGATGCACCAGATTGCGAAAGGTGTGCAGGATCGCCACCAGCCCCATGCTCGCGAGCAGAAAGGTAAGGATGTAGCCCAGCGACAGGTTGTAGTTGATCGAGCCGATGAGCATGACGCCCAGCGCAAGGGCGAAGGCCAGGCCCGGGCGCGTCGGCAGGATGTAGACGCGATTCTGCCGCAGGAAGATCGTGCCCGGCTCGGGCTTGCGCGGCCCGAAGAAGGTGAGATAGAACTGCGAGCGGCTCAGGATTTTTTGAAACATCAGGCCGGCGCGCCGTTCAGGTTCTGCAGGGTACGGGGGGACATATCCCCGCCTGCTCCGCGGCATCGGGGGCATTGCGCTATTTCCAAGACGGCCCTCGGATGGTCGACGTGCTTCAGGGAATCGGCACTGTCTCGATCAGCGCGGCGGTGACTTCGGCGGCGCGTTTGCGCGCGCCTTCGTGCGCTGGCGCGAGGCGGTGTCCGGCGACTCCGGGCAGCACCGCTTGCACGTCCTCCGGCAGCACCTTGTCGCGGCCCTCGAGCATGGCCCAGGCCTTGGCGGCATGCACGATGCCCAGTGCGGCGCGCGGCGACAGGCCGTTGGTGAATTCGGGCGCGCGGCGCGTATGTTCCACGATCGCCTGGACGTAGTCGAGCAGGGCCGGCGCAGCGTGCACCTGGCTTGCGTTGGCCTGAATCTCGACGAGTTCGCCCGGCGCAAGGCAGGGTTCCAGCGTCGCCACGAGATTGCGCCGGTCGGTGCCCTGCAGCAGCGCGCGCTCGGCATCGCTGTCCGGGTAGCCGAGTTCGATGCGCATGAGAAAGCGGTCGAGCTGCGATTCGGGCAGCGGGAAAGTGCCGACCTGATGCGAGGGGTTCTGCGTTGCGATCACGAAGAACGGCTCGGGCAGCGGCCGCGTTTCGCCCTCGGCGGTCACCTGGTGCTCCTCCATCGCTTCCAGCAGGGCGCTTTGCGTCTTCGGCGTGGCGCGGTTGACTTCATCGGCCAGGATCAGCTGCGAAAAGATCGGACCGGGGTGAAATTTGAACGAGCCGGTGTCGCGATCGAATACCGACACGCCGATGATGTCGGCGGGCAGAAGGTCGCTGGTGAAGGAGATGCGCTGGAAATTCAGCCCGAGCAGCTTGGCCAGGGTGTGAGCGAGCGTGGTCTTGCCCACGCCGGGCAGATCCTCGATCAGCAGGTGGCCGCGCGCGAGCAGGCAGGCGACGGCCATGCGTATCTGCCGCTCCTTGCCGAGAATGACTTTTCCGGTGTTGGCGATGACGCGATGGATGGAGGTGTCCCGGACCGCGAATTTCGTTTCAGCGTGCAGCAGCAATCGGATTCTCCGTAATGACGCCGGCAACATTGGGTATTGGTGCGCCGCCGGTGGCGGCACCGACTCGCCCGGCAACGACGCGGCTGCGCATGGCGCATTCGTCATCTTACGTGGATTTCGGCTAATATTCATCAAATCCACCGCTACTGAAACGGCAAATGGCCACAGCCTTCATTTCCCATCCGCTCTGCCGCAAGCACGACATGGGCGCCTATCACCCGGAGTGCCCGGAGCGGCTGAGCGCCATCGAAGACCAGCTGATCGCCTCGGGCGTGGGACTGCACCTCGATCATCACGATGCGCCGCCGGCGAAAATGGGCTGCCTCGCGCGGGTGCATCCGATGGAATACATCAGCCATATCCGCAGCAGCTCGCCGCAGCACGGCACGGTGCACCTGGACCCGGATACGGCGATGAATCCGTACACCTGGGAGGCGGCGCTGCACGCCGCCGGCGCCGCGGTGCTGGCCACCGACCTGGTGCTCAAGCGCCAGGCGGACAATGCCTTTTGCAGCGTGCGTCCGCCCGGTCATCATGCGACGCGCAATCGCGCCATGGGCTTTTGCCTGTTCAATAATGTCGCCATCGCCGCGCGGCACGCATTGGAAGAGTACGGGCTGGAACGGGTTGCAATCGTCGATTTCGACGTGCACCACGGCAACGGCACCGAGGACATATTCAGCGACGACGCGCGCGTGCTCATGGTGAGCACCTTCCAGCATCCGTTCTATCCCTACAGCGGCACCGAAGCGCCAGCCCCGAACATGGTCAATGTTCCCTTGCCGGCCGGTGCCGGCAGCCAGCCGTTTCGCGAAGCCGTATCCCAGCAGTGGTTGCCGGCGCTGGAAGCGTTCAAGCCGCAGATGGTGTTCTTTTCCGCCGGGTTCGATGCCCATGTCGAGGACGACATGGCGATGCTGCGCCTGGTGGATGCCGATTACGCCTGGGTCACCGGCGAGATCAAGGCAATCGCCGACAAGTATGCCGAAGGGCGCATCGTGTCGGTGCTCGAGGGCGGCTACAACCTTTCGGCCCTCGCGCGCGGCGTGGTTGCGCACATCAAGGTGCTGGGCGGGCTGTAGGGATTCTTTGCTGTAAATCTGCAATTTGGCGCGGACGAAAGGCTGTCCGCGCGGATTGTCGATTGCGTACGGATGAAAAGCACATCCGCACGCAATCGACAATCTTATATAACTCCGGCCCGATTCTGCTTTTAGCCATAACCGTGTTTTCTGCACGGATGTTTCTTATCCGTGCAGAAAACACGGTTGGCGCGCGCAGCGCGCAAATCCGCCGCTGGCACACCACCGCAAATCAGATACCGTACATGCCTAGGGCTGTGCCAGTCGCCGCAGCGCCGCGGCGTCGGTGATGCGGATCTGCTCGCGGCCGAGCGCGACCCAGCCCCGGTCCTGGAAATTGCTCAGCAGGCGGCTCACCATTTCGCGCACGCTGCCGAGTTCATCGGCGAGGTTCTGGTGGGTGGCGCGTATCAGCTCGCCCTTGCCCAGCAACAGCGCCGCGAGGCGCTGGTCGAGCTTGTGAAAAGCCACCGCTTCGACCAGGCTCATCAGATCGGCCAGGCGTTCGGAAAACAGGCTGAACACGTAATCGCGAAACGGCTTGTGCTCGGCCAGCAGCCGGTGGAACAGCGCCGGCGGCAAGGCGAGCAGCGTCACCGCGGTTTCGGCAACGCCGGTGGCCGAATAGGCGCTGCCACCGAGCAGGCAGCTGCTGGAAAGCAGGCAGCTCTCGCCCGGCGTGATCCGGTAAAGCTGGACTTCGCGCCCGTTGGGTGCGGACTTGACCACGCGCACGCGCCCGTCGAGCAGCATCGGAAAGCCGGTGCAGGGGCTGGCTGCCTCGAACAGGACGGTACCCGCAGGCGCCTGGCGCAGCGTCGCGCTGCGCACGATTTCGTCCACCGCTGCCGCCGGCAGTTCCTGGAATACCGGGAACAATTGCAGCAGCCGCACCTTCAATTCCGCGGTGTTCATGCCTGTGCCTCGGCGATCAGTTGCGCCGCCATGCGCTTGAGCGAGGCGGCGTCCAGCTTCGACGCCCGCAGCACCTGTGCCGCTCCCAGCTGGACGAAGTTCTTGAGCGTGGCGCGGCGGTATGCCGGGTCGTAGTGATTCACGAGCAGATCGGCGACCAGCTCGCTCCAGCGCTGTTCTTCGACCTGCTGCATCCAGCGCGCAATGGTTTCGCTGCCCTGCAGGGCGGCCAGGCTGCGCAGCCTGGCCTTGAGCTCGCACGGATTGCCGAGGAAATGAACGTACTCGTCGACGAGAAACGCGACGCGCTCGGCCAGGGGCGATTCGATCAGCACGCAGGGGCTTTCGCGCATGCGCGCCAGCAGCGCCTCGGGAACCTGCAGCTGGCCGATCTTGCGGCTTTCCGCTTCCACGTACACTGTCCTCGCGGGATCGAACTTGCGCAGCGCGTCCCACACCAGGCTGTCGAACATTTTTTGCGAGGGTTGCGGCTGCGCCGGCAGATTGCCGAGGACGGAGCCGCGGTGACTGGCCAGCTCCTCGAGGTCGAGCACCTGTGCGCCGCCCGCCGCCAGCGCCTGCAGCAGGCGGCTCTTGGCGCTTCCGGTCGAGCCGCAGACGACCCGATAGCGATAGTTCTGCGGCAGTTGCTCCAGTTGTGCCAGGACCTCGCGGCGATAGGCGCGGTAGCCGCCCTCGAGGCGCGCGGCGTGCCAGCCGATTTCGGACAGGATGTGGACCATGGCGCCGCTGCGCTTGCCGCCGCGCCAGCAGTACACCAGCGGGCGCCAGCCTTTGCCCTGCGCGGCGAATCTTTCCTCGATATGGCGCGCGATGTTCTTCGCCACCAGCGCGGCGCCGCGCTTCTTCGCGTCGAACGGTGAAACCTGCTTGTAGATGGTGCCGATGGCCGCGCGTTCGGCGTCGTCGAGCACCGGGCAGTTGATCGCGCCGGGCACATGGTCCTCGGCGAATTCGGACGGCGAGCGCACGTCTATGATTTCGTCAAATTCGGCCAGCTGCGCTACGCTTACGAGGTCAGGGAATTTCACCGATTTTCCGCGGCAGCCGCATCGGACACGGACGCAGCCTTTCTGTTTTAGAATCAGCCGCGAGTTTACACGCAAACAGCGCAGTCAAACGGAGTCCACCCACGCCATGAACACGCCCGCCGATGCCCCGGTCCGCCTGACCCAGTTCAGCCATGGCGGCGGCTGCGGCTGCAAGATCGCGCCCGCGGTGCTGACCGAACTGCTCGCGGCCGCGCCGATGCGTGCGCTGCCCGCCGATCTGCTGGTGGGCACGGAATCCAGCGACGATGCCGCGGTGTACCGGCTGAACGACAGCCAGGCGCTGATCGCGACCACCGATTTCTTCACGCCCATCGTCGACGATCCCTATGATTTCGGCCGCATCGCCGCGACCAATGCGCTGTCGGACATCTATGCCATGGGCGGGCGGCCCATTATGGCGCTGGCCGTGGTCGGCATGCCGCTGGACAAGCTGCCGGTCGAGGTAATCCAGAAAATCCTCGCCGGCGGCGAGTCGGTGTGCGCCGCGGCCGGCATTCCCATTGCCGGCGGCCATTCGATCGATGTGCTCGAGCCGATCTACGGCCTGGTCGGCCTCGGGCTGGTGCACCCGGACCGGGTCAAGCGCAACGATCGCGCGCAGGCGGGCGACGTGCTGATCCTGGGCAAGCCCCTGGGCGTGGGCATCCTTTCGGCCGCGCTGAAGAAAGGCGCGCTCTCCGCAGGAGGCTATGCACAGATGATCGCCGCCACGACCCGGCTCAATACCCCGGGTACTGCGCTGGGCGAACTTCCGGGCGTGCACGCCATGACCGACGTCACCGGTTTCGGTCTTGCCGGCCACCTGCTGGAAATGTGCCGCGGCTCCGAACTCGGCGCCGAAGTGCGCTTTGCCGATCTGCCGTTCATCGACGAGGCGGTGCACTGGGCCAAACAAGGCACGGTGACCGGGGCGAGCGCGCGCAACTGGAGCGGCTACGGAGCGGAAGTGCGGCTGCCCTCGGGCGCCCCTGGCTGGCAGCAGGCGCTGCTCTCCGACCCGCAGACCAGCGGCGGCCTGCTCGTCGCCTGTGCAGCCGATGTCGCGGACGCGGTGCTGGCCGAATTCAGGACGCGGGGCTTCGATGCGGCCTGCCGCATCGGGCGAATGGTGGCGGGGCAGGGCGTGAGTGTCGAGCAGTAACAGCCCAACGTCACGACGCGCTAAATTCAATTTGTGAAATAGACATCGTCACTAGTGCGTGTTCGGGCGTTCTTTCGAGGCGGAAAAGCGTTTGAGATCGAACAATCGGTAATGTAGAGCGAATACCTACCCATCGAAATGAGCCGATTATGAAGACCAAACATTTTCTACTGGTAGCGATTGCCCTCGTCCACTGGAATTTCGTATGGGCGGCTTCGAGGCCACCAACGCCGCCCATCATTTTGCCGTTTGCGGCCGAGCGGGCAGGGAGCCGGATTACGACAGAACTGCAGGTCGTGGAACCCCTTACCTATACATTCTCGCTGAGACTAGGGTTCAAGAAAAATGACCCCGGCGATAGAAAGCGGATAAAGAAAATAGCCGGGGGTTTTGGAAAAGATAGAAATGGAAATCTAGTGGAACCAGGCATCGGAATTCCACTTAAATTGACAATTCGCGTTGTTGATTCGACAGGGGATAAGTATTTTCTTGAAAAAATATCCTAGCGGTAGAGATGGACGCATTTGGCTCTGATTCTTTTTCAAAACTCGTTGACCAAGTGGAAATGAAACCAGGTCTTTACAGGCTAAGTATTGAGGCTCTTAAAGATACCCCTGAATTGATCCAAGTTCCTGTCAGCTTTGCGATTGGCTACAGAATCAAGTAGATAGAACAGAGAGAAAAAAGAAGAACGAAAAACTGAGAGCGTCAGGTTCGTGATGTTTTCCGCGAGCAAAATAGGGGCAGATCAACCTGACCCCTATGTTCTGTCTTTGGCCGTTGCGGGATTCGCCTATGCGGCCGTCAGAGATCGTCCGGCCAGCGCCGCGAAGTATGCAGCACACGCAGTATTTCGATGTCCTGTCCGCGCACGCGATAGGGAATGACATAGGGCAGTTCACCGATGACCAACTCGCGGGTTCCCACCACGCGTCCGGGCCGGCCGATTGCCGGATGCGCAGGCAGCAGGTTTTCGACCTGGTCTATCAACTCCAGAACGACGCGGGCCGCTGCCGCGGGATTGTCCTGGCCGATGTAGGCCGCGATCTGCTCCAGGTCGCGCTCAGCGAGTCTGGTCCAACGCAGCCGCAAGTTTCTTTTCCCATTTGGATTTCAGCCGCGTATGGTCGATGAACAGTCCCTTGTCCGCCTCGCGTACGCCTTCCTCGATCGCGGCGATCTGCCACTCATTGAGTTCGACAAACTGGCGCACCGCTTCAGCGGCGAGCGCCGCTCGGCTGCGCTCGGTTGCCTGGGCGAGCCTGTCCAGGCGCTTGCGCAGATCAGGCTCCAGTCGCAACGTTACCGGTTCGCTCATACTGACCCCTTGTACACAATGAATACATTGTCGGCGTGATTGTCGGGCATGTCAAACCGGCGGAAAGCCACGACTCGGCTTCCGGTTTTTTGCTGTGGGTTAGCCGATATTTTTCCAATCCGCTTATGGGGTTTTGTGCGGAACGCAGAAGATATGGCATAAAGCCTTGCCAAGATATTGTTTTTGAGAGACTATTAACCCCTCAAACCTTTGCTGCGTTCGAATCCCGGCGCTTGTGGGTCGGCAATCGAGGAACGGACCAATGGCAAAAATCGTTGTATTCAATCAAAAGGGCGGGGTGGGCAAGACCACCACCACGCTCAATCTGGCGGCGCTGCTCGCGCGCCGCGGACGCGCGCCGCTGGCGATCGACCTCGATCCGCAGGCGCACCTGTCGGCGATTTGCGAAACCCCGGCCAGCGACGGCAGCAACAGCCTGTATGCTTTTTATCAGGACCTGAAGCCGCTGGCCGAACTCATACGCGTGAGCAATCGCGGCTGGTCGGTCATTCCCGCGCACCTGGACCTGTCCAAGGTCGATACCCAGTTCGGCAAAGGGCCGCGCGCGCTGCAGCGCCTGCATGCCGGCATCGTGCGCGAGAAGCTCAATACCGAACGTCCGATCCTGATGGACGCCTGCCCCTTGCTCGGGACCTTGTCCCTGAACGGCATTTTCGCCTGCGACCGGGTGCTGATCCCGATTTCGGCCGATTACCTGGCGGTAAACGGCGCGCTGCAGATCGACCGCACCCTGCGCGCGCTCGAACGCGTGCTGGAAAAGCCGCCGCTGCGGCGCTTCGTGATCACGCGCTTCGACGCGCGCCGCCGCATGTCCTGGGACATAGACCGCAAGCTGCGCGAGCGCTTCGGCGCGGAAATGTGCGAGACGCGCATCGCCGAAAGCGTGGGCCTGGCCGAGAGCCCGGCGCTGAATAGCGACGTGTTCGCGCATGCGCCCGACAGTCGCGGCGCGCGCGACTATGCGGCGCTGCTGGACGAACTCGAATCGGCGGGCTTCCTTACGCCCTAGGCGGCGACCACAGCCGGCCTATTCCCTGGGCGCAGGCCCGCTGTCAGGTTCCTTGGCGATCAGATTGATCGCGCGCTCCAGGTCCAGCGTTTCTTCCTTCATCGACGCAGCCTGCACTTCATGGCATTCGAGGATTTCGCAGTGATGGTAGATCTGCGCGACCTTGCGCTCGGCGTCGGCGCGGTCGTGCGCCGCGAAGCTCAGGTTGTCCACCACGGTGCCGCCGCGGGTCTTGATCTTGAAACCGAATTTGATCACGGCTCAACCCCCTAAGTTTCCCAATTGACTGCCGTGGCAAATTATCGCATGCAGCGTCGACGCCACGGCGCGCGCCTCGGCGACCTCATTTCTTCAGCAGCGGCATCAGCCCATGCCACACATTCTCCAGCAGCACCGGCTGCGCCGCGGCGGCCGGATGCAGGTTGTCGGCCTGGAACAGATCGCGCCGCTGATCGATGCCCTGATACAGATAGGGGACCAGCGCGGTCTTGTAATCGTGCGCGACATCGGCGTAGACCTGCGCGAACTGGCGCGTATAGGTGGCGCCATAGTTCGGCGGCATGCGCATGCCCACCAGCAGCACGCGCGCCCCGGCGCGCCGGCTCGCGCTGACGATGCGCTCGAGGTTGGCGCGTATTTCCCTGGTCGGCAATCCGCGCAGGCCGTCGTTCGCGCCGAGCTCGACGATGATCACTGCGGGCCGGTGCTGCTTCAGCGCGGCGGCGATGCGCGTCGCGCCGCCGCTGGTCGTTTCGCCGCTGATGCTGAGGTTGCTGACGGTATAATCGTAGCCTTCCTGCCGCAGGCGCGCCTGCAGCAGACTGGCCCAGCCTGCCTCCTGGGCCAGGCCATAGGCGGCCGACAGGCTGTCGCCATAAATCAGGATGGTGCCGCCCGCGCGGGCTGCGAGCGGCAGGCCCAGCAACAACATCAAACAGGTGACGATCAGTCTACGCAACATGAGCCAGTCCATCGAAACGCCCTTGATCAAAGCAGACGGCCTGTCCAAAGTGGTGCCGAACGGGCCGGAACAACTCGTCATTCTGCATGAGATCGACCTCGCGGTCATGGCGGGCGAGGCGGTGGCCATCGTCGGCGCATCCGGCTCGGGCAAATCCACGCTGCTGGGTCTGCTCGCGGGGCTGGACACGCCCAGCGCCGGCAGCGTGCATTTGAACGGCGCGGATCTGTTTGCGCTGGACGAGGACGGGCGCGCAGCGCTGCGCGCCAGGCTGCTCGGCTTCGTGTTCCAGTCGTTCCAGCTGCTGCCCGCGCTCAATGCGCTGGAAAACGTAATGCTGCCGCTGGAACTGGCCGGCGCTGCCGACGCGGCGCGGCGCGCAGCGGCGATGCTGGAGCGCGTCGGATTGCGCGAACGCCTGGGTCACTACCCCAAATATCTTTCCGGCGGGGAGCAGCAGCGCGTGGCGCTGGCGCGCGCGTTCGTGATCGAGCCCAAGTTGCTGCTTGCCGACGAACCCACCGGCAATCTCGATGCCGAAACCGGCGCCGGCATTATCGAGCTGATGTTCGCGCTCAACGCCGCGGCCGGCACCACGCTGGTGCTGGTGACCCACGACGACGCGATCGCGCGCCGATGCCAGCGCCAGGTCAGGCTCGCCGCGGGGCGCATCCTCGCATGAGAAACGTATTGGCATGCGCTGCACCAAATGCCGTCACAGTCGCATGCCATCTGCGGAATTGCGCGCTGCGCGCGCCAACCGTGTTTTCTGTACGGATAAGAAGCGCATCCATACAGAAAACACGGTTATGGATAAAAGCAACGACGGATTGTTGTTGTTTTTATCCAAGATCGCCGGTTATGTACGGATGCGCTTTTCATCCGTACATAACCGGTGATCCGCGCGGACGGTTTTACGTCCGCGCAAATTCGCAGCCGCACAAACGCGGACGGCGCGGATTGTGCCGCCAGGCCGGTTGACTGTGGCTGAACTCCGGTGACGAACCTCCCCTTGCCCCTGAAAATGCTGCTGCGCGACTGGCGCGCGGGCGAACTGCGCGTGCTCGCCCTGGCTCTGCTGATCGCCGTGGCCAGCGTCACCAGCGTCGCTTTTTTTGCCGACCGCGTATGGCAGGCGCTGACGCGCGAGGCGAACCAGATGATAGGCGCCGACGTGCTGCTGCTGTCCGATCATCCGTTCGCCCCCGAACTGGGCAAGGAGGCCGCGCGGCTGGGGCTGGCGCGCGTCGACGGCGTGAGCTTCGTCAGCATGGCGCGCGCGGGCGATACGGCGCAGCTCGCCGGCGTCAAGGCGGTGAGCGCGGGCTACCCGCTGCGCGGCAAGCTGCGCATCGCGCCGCGCCTGAATGCCGAGGATGCCGAGACCGACGCGATCCCGCCGCCGGGAACGGTGTGGCTGGACGAGCGCCTGAGCGCGGCGCTGGGCGTCGCGGTGGGCGATCAGCTCGAGCTCGGCAACACACGCTTCCGCGTCGGCGCGGTGCTCACGCTGGAACCCGATCGCGGCGTGAGTTTTTTCAACATCGCGCCGCGTTTGCTGATGCGCCTCGATGATCTGCCCGCCACCGGCCTGATCCAGACCGGCAGCCGCGCCAGCTACCAGCTCTACGTGGCCGGCGCGCGCGGCCCGAGCGCGGCCTTTGCGGTCTGGGCCCAGGCCAGGCTGGGTGCGGGCCAGCGCATCGAGAGCCTGGGCAATGCGCGCCCCGAACTGCGCGCGGGGCTGGACCGCGCGCAGCAATTCCTCGGCTTGTCCGCCATGCTCGCGGTGATCCTCGCGGCGGTCGCCATCGCCCTGTCCACGCGCCGCTATACCCAGCGCCATCTGGACGGCTATGCCGTGATGCGCTGCTTCGGCGCGCTGCAGGGCCGGCTGTTCGCGCTGTTCAGCTGGGAGTTCGTGCTGCTCGGGCTGGCGGCCTGTAGCGCGGGCTGCGTGCTCGGTTACGCCGGCCAGGCGGTGATCGCGCTCTGGCTCACCGACTTCGTCGCCGCCTCCCTGCCGCAGCCGGGCTGGTATCCGGTGCTGCAGGGGTTTGCCGCTGGTTTGCTGCTGCTGCTCGGTTTCGCGCTGCCGCCGCTGCTGCAGTTGAAGAACGTGCCGGCCATACGCGTCATCCGGCGCGAAGTCGGCGCGCCGCGCCAAAGTGCGCTCGCCGCCTACGCCCTCGGGCTGGCGGCGCTGGCGGCGCTGCTGCTGTGGCAGGCGGGCGAGTTCAAGCTCGGCATCACCGTATTCGGCGGCTTCGTCGCGGCATTCCTCGCGTTCTGGCTGGCGAGCCTGGGCACCTTGCGCCTGTTCGCCTTGCTCGGGCGCGCCGGCAGCGTTTCCTGGCGCTACGGCCTGGCGAACCTGCGCCGGCGCAGCCGCGGCAACGCGGTGCAGATCGTCGCGCTCGCGCTCGGCCTGACGGTGCTGCTGCTGCTGACATTCATCCGCGGCGATCTGCTCGAGTCCTGGCGCGCCAAGCTGCCGCAGGACGCGCCCAACCGCTTCGTCGTCAACATCCAGCCGGATCAGGTAAAGCCGCTGGCGCAGTTCCTGGCGCAGCGCGGCGTCGCGCAGCCGACCAGCTTTCCGATGGTGCGCGCGCGCCTTACCGCGATCAACGGACGCGCAGTCGGCGCCGCCGATTACGCCGATGAGCGTGCGCGGCGCCAGATCGAGCGCGAGTTCAACCTCTCCTTCATGCAGACCATGCCGGCCGGCAACACCGTGACCGAGGGGCGCTGGTTCACGCGCGAGGACTATGTGCAGGGCGCAGTCTCGGTCGAGACCTGGATCGCCGAGCGGCTCGGCATCAGGCTCGGCGACCGGCTGACATTCAACGGCGGCGGCGCCAGCGTCACGGTGCCGGTGACCAGCGTGCGCAAGCTCGACTGGGATTCGATGCGGCCGAATTTCTTCTTCGTCACCACGCCCGGCGCGCTGAAGCAGTTCCCGGTGAGCTACATGAGCACGTTCCGCCTGCCGGGCGCGGATGCGCTGTTCGGCGCGCGCCTCTCGCAGGCGTTTCCGAACCTGACGGTGATCGATGTCAGCACGATCATGCGCCAGGTCAACGGCGTGCTCGACCAGGTGATACGCGCGGTCGAGTTCGTGTTCCTGTTCGCGCTGGTCGCCGGGGTGCTGGTGCTGTACGCAGCGCTGCTCTCGACCCAGGACGAGCGTTTGCAGGAAGCGGCGCTGATGCGCGCGCTCGGAGCGAGCCGCGCGCAGGTGGCGGCGGCGCAGCGCGCCGAGTTTCTCGCGCTGGGGCTGGTGGCGGGCGTGCTTGCCGCCGCGGGCGCGAGCGCGATCGGCTATGTGCTGGCCGAGCGCGTGTTTCAGTTTCCCTGGCAGTTCAATCCCGTGATCTGGCTGGCCGGCCCGCTCGCGGGGCTCGCCTGCGTCACGCTCAACGCCTGGCTCGGCGGGCGCGCCGCGCTGAACCATGCGCCGATGCTGGCGCTGCGCGAGACGACGTGAGCGGCGCGCCCGAACCCTATGAGCTGATCGGCGGCGCGCAAAAGCTGCGTGCGCTGGTCGATCGCTTCTACGAACTCATGGACACGCAGCCCGAGTACTACGCCATCCGCAAGCTGCATCCGCAGGACCTGTCGGGTTCGGCGGAGAAGCTGTATCTCTTTCTATCCGGCTGGCTCGGCGGACCGCCCCTGTACCATGAAAAGTTCGGCCAGCCTTTCCTGCGCGCGCGCCACCTGCCGTTTTCCATCGGCGTCGCCGAGCGCGATCTGTGGCTTGCCTGCATGCGCGAGGCGCTGCGCGATAGCGGCGTGGAGCCGGGCTTCGCCGCGGCGCTTGCGGAGGCGTTTTCCAGAACCGCTGATCACATGCGCAACCGGGCGGAAGACTGATTCAATCCGCGAGCTTCCAGGCGCCGTCGCGCACTTCGAGCATGCGCAGCGTGTCCGGGCCGAGGCTGAAGCGGTCGCCCGGGCTGTCCTCGTAAATGCCGCTGACGCCGACGTAATGCCGCGTCAGCTGCAGGCTGCGGCGCACCTGCTCGAAAGCCAGCGTATCGACGCGCTCGATTGCCTCAATCGCGAGCATGAGCGCGTCGTAAGCGTAGCCGCCGAAAGCATCGGTTGGCTGGCCGTAGCGTTCGCGATAGGCGGCGACATAGGCCTTGATCACCGGCTTCTGCGGATCCGTATCCGGCAGCAGATCGGCGACGGCGATGCGCGGACCGGCCGCGCGCACGCCTTCGGCATGCTTGCCGGCAAGCCCGATGAACAGCTCGGTCGCCAGACCATTGGCGTGATATATCGGCAGGGCGATGCCGCTCTCGCGTATCTTGCTGGTGACCACCGCCGGCGAGGGGCCCAGGCCGAACACCGCGACGGCATCAAGCCCGGCTGCGCCTTTCAGGCGCTCGACCTTTTGCGCAATGTCGGCGTCGTTCGGCGCGTAGTCCTGGTCCAGGTCCAGGCTGACGCCATAGGTCCTGCGACCCAGGCTGTTGCGCCCGGTGAGATCGCGCAGTTCTTTTGCCAGCTCTTTGCCGAATTCGCTGTCTTCGGCGAGCAGACCGACGTGCAGGTAGCCGCGCTTCTTCATGTCAGCCAGCAGCACGCGCAGCACCAGGCGCTCCGTCGGCGGCGACTTGAAAATCCAGCGGCGTGGCGGATCGATGATGCGGCTGCCGCTGCCCAGCGCGATAAACGGCACGCCCGCGCGCTCCAGCACCGTAGCGATCGCCATGCTCGTTTCGGTGGTGGTGCCGCCGATGACGAAATCGCAATGGTCCGGCTTGTCGTGGTCGCGCTCGGTGAAGCGCTGCGCCATCTCCGCGGCGGTGCGCGGGTCGCCGCCGTCGTCGTAGTGGCGCAGGATGAGCTTGCGCGTGAGCACGCCGCCCTTCGCATTGATGCGCTCGACATATAACTGCAGCGTCTTGAGCTGGACGTCGCCCAGATGTCCGACCGGTCCGGAGAGGCTGAGGATCGCGCCCAGTTTCACCACCCCTGGCTGTTCGTCGGCGCGCGCCGCCGCAACGCATAGCATGGCGCCGGCCAGTGCCAGCTGGCCGAGAATCTTCCATGCCTTGCGGCTGCTCCGGCAGATCGTGCTCGCCATGACTGCTATCGTAGGCGGGCAGCCGGCGCCGGCCTTGACCATTGTCATATCCGGCGCGTTGACTCAGCCCGGGCGAGCCTGGCTCTTCTTCTCCAGATTCGGCAGGAACCAGACCAGCATGCCGATCGCAGGCAGATAGGAGCAGAGCTGGTAGACGTAGGCGATGCCGTGGGCATCGGCGATCCGGCCCATGGCCGCGGCGCCGAGCCCGCCCAGGCCGAAAGCGAAGCCGAAAAACATGCCCGATACCAGGCCGACGCGCCCGGGCAGCAGCTCGTGCGCATAGACCAGGATCGCGGGGAAGGCCGAAGCCATGAGCAGGCCGATGATCACGGTCAGCACGGCGGTCCAGAACAGGCTGGCGTAGGGGAGCATCAGCGTGAACGGCAAAGCGCCGAGGATGGATATCCAGATCATCGGCCGGCGGCCGATGCGGTCCGAGATCGGGCCGCCGATGAGCGTCCCGACTGCGATCGCCGCCATGAATACGAACAGTTGCACCTGCGCTTCCTGCACCGAGAGATGGAAGCGCCCGATCAGGTAGAAAGTGAAGTAGGAGCTCAGGCTCGCGGTGTAGACGTTCTTCGAGAACACCAGCAGCATCAGCAGGAAGACGAAAAAGACGATGCGCGCTTGCGGAATTCCGCCCGCGGAAACGCCGGCCTTGGCCGGGCGCGGTACCGTGCGCAGCTCGGAGGCGTACCAGGCGCCGACGCGCGCCAGCACCGTCATGCCGAGCAGCGCGGCAAGGGAGAACCAGGCGATCGCGCCCTGGCCGCGCGGCAAGACGACGAAGGCGGCGAGCAGCGGACCGATCGCCTGGCCAAGATTGCCGCCGACCTGGAAGATCGACTGCGCGAAACCGTAGCGTCCGCCGGAGGCCAGGCGGGCGACGCGCGAGGCTTCGGGATGGAACACCGCGGAGCCGGTACCGACCAGGGCCGCGGCCAACAGCACCGCGGCATAGCTGCCGGCGACGGAAAGCAGCACCAGCCCGAGCAGCGTCGCGCCCATGCCGAATGCAAGCGAATAGAGCAGGGGCTTGCGGTCCGTATAGATGCCGACGGTCGGCTGCAGCAGCGAAGCGGTGAGCATGAACGCGAGCGTGATCAGCCCGACCTGCGCATAGGCCAGATGGAACTGCTGCTTCAGCATCGGATAGAGCGCGGAAATGAGCGACTGCATCAGGTCGTTGAGCAGATGGCAGAAGCCCAGCGAGACCAGAACCGGCAACGCCGCCGCGCGCCCCGTCATCGGGCCCGCGGGGCTGGGAATTGCGCTGACGGCTGCTTTCTGCATGTGCGGGCGGGACTGGCCTGCGTTGGAGGAAAGCGGCATTATCCAGCATTGGCGATCTGCCGTTGCATCAAGCCGTCTGTCAACTATTTCACGCCCGACGCGTCGATTCTTCGAACATGCACGGGCAGGGCGGTCTAAGCTGTGAACTGCCGCTGGATCTGTTGGTGTTCCGCCACCAGCGCCCGCGGTCCGTTAACGGAGGACATCATGACATCAAGCCAACGTTCCCTGCTCGCGCTCGGGCGATTCCTGTTGCTTGCCTTGCTCGCACTGCCGGTCGGTGCCGCATTCGCCCAGGACAAAGGGAAAGAAACCGACAAAAACACCTACGACCAGGACACGGTGCTGAAGGATGCCGAGCGCTTCTTCGGCAAGGGCACCGAGGGTCTGGGCAAGGTGATCGAAAAGGCGTTCAAGGAGCATGGCCGGCCGAACGGCTACATCGCCGGCGAGGAGGCGAGCGGCGCCATTGCCATCGGCCTGCGCTACGGCGACGGTACGCTCAAGCTGAAGTCCGGCGGATCGCGCAAAGTCTATTGGCAGGGACCGTCGGTGGGATTCGACTGGGGCGGTAACGTGTCCAAGGTGTTCGTGCTGGTGTACCACCTGCCGGATGCGTCGAAAATCTATCAGCGCTTTCCGGCGGTGGACGGCAGCTTCTATTACGTCGGCGGAGTGGGCATCAATTATCAGCAGCGCGGCAACATCATCCTCGCGCCGATACGCCTGGGCGTGGGCCTGCGCGCCGGCGCGAGCATAGGCTACATGCACTACACCAAGACCAAAACCTACAATCCGTTCTGAGCCTGCGCCTCAGGCCTTGTCATCCGTCAATCGCGGATACTCGCCGGCCAGCACCGGGCCATCCTTGCGCCAGGCGTGGCAGCCGTCGACGAAGGCGAGCGTGCCCGCGTCCGTCCACGCGCGCGGATCATTGCCGCTTTGCTGTTGCCGCGCGAGGCGATCTGGAAATGAAGCCTGCATATAGGTGTTGCCCACCTGGCCCAGCAGATCGGTGAGGTGGGTGCAGCCCTGCGTGCCGCCGAGCAGTTCCCTGACCGCGCGCGTGAAGCCGGGGCCGATGCGCAGGCCGATCAGCTTGCGATAATCGGCGGCGATGTCGCTGCATGCAGGCCAGGGCGCTGCCATCGTCTCGGCCGAGGCGTCGCGGATCGTGTAGTCGTCGTCGATGAGCACGCGCAGCGCAAGGTGATGAATCATCTCGCCGGCGCGCACTGCCGGGCGCGAATTGAACGGCACCGGCTGACCTTTTTCGTCGGCGACGCTGGCTTCGATCTGCCACAGGCCGTCGCGGCGGCGGTAGCCGCGGCAGACGATCTGGCGCGTGTGCACCAATTGCATGCCTTCATCGCGGTGGTCCGGCATAGCGGCGTCCTTGTCGGAGGGCGTGCTCATATTGCCTGCGGCACGGACTGTGTCGCCTGCGCCGGCAGGCTCAGAAAATTCGCGCCGATCGCCCCGACTTTGACGTAGATCAGCGCGCCTTCGGCGCCGGTGTAGGGCGTGTGGCGGCTGCCGCGCGGGCTGCGCAGCCAGGTGCCGGCAGGGTAGTCGCCGTCTTCGTCGCGGAACACGCCTTCCAGCACCAGGATTTCCTCGCCGCCGCCGTGAACGTGGCGCTCGAAGCGCGAGTTCGCGGCGTAGCGGACGATGCTGGTGGCGCGCGCCACTTCCGCGCCGATGCGCTCGAGCATGCGCCGCTCCACGCCGGGCAGCGGTGACGCGGTCCATGCAGCCTCATGCGTGCACTGCACCACGCGCTGCTCGAAATCGCTATTCAGGTCCATGGCGCGAAAGGGTACAGGAAGATGCTGGCTGACGCAGCATCGGGCGCTCAGCCTGCCGCGGGTCCGTTCGGCGCTTGCGCGGAGGAATCGAGCAAAGTCGTTTCGCGCAGCACCTCCTCCGCCGCAAGGAAGGCGTCGACCGCGCGCGGATCGAACTGGCTGCCCGACATCCTGAGGATTTCAGCCCTGGCCTCGTCGAAGGACACGGCGCGGCGATAGGGGCGGTCGAACGTCATGGCATCCAGTGCGTCGATCACGGCGAACAGCCGCGCCGGCAGCGGAATCGCCTCGCCCTCGAGCCCCGCCGGGTAGCCGCTGCCGTCGTAGCGCTCCTCGTGGCACAGCACGATTCTGCTCGCGAGTGAAAGAATCGGAATGTTCTGCAGGATGCGGAAGCCGTGCTCGGGGTGTTGCCGCATGATCCGCCATTCGTCCGCCGACAGCTGCCCGTGCTTGAGCAGGATGGCGTCGGGAACGCCGATCTTGCCGATGTCGTGCAGCAGGCTGCCCCAGTAGATTTCCCTGAGTTCGTCCGCATCCGCATAGAACTGGCGCGCGAGGATCAGGCTGTGCAGGCCGACGCGCTTGGAATGCAGGCCGGTTTCGCGCTCGCGCAGGTCGAGCGCCAGGGCCAGCGATTCGACGAACTGATCGTAGGGCCCTGCTTCGAGGCCGGCGTGGCGCTTGCGCGCTTCGAGCAGGCAATGCTCGCAGATCGAGCGACCGGCCGAGCTCGCATACAGCCTGTCGGCCGTGGTGGAGCCGCACTCGGAGCAGGCCGCGGCCGGGGATCGCTGCGGCCGGGCAGTGCGCGCATGGTTTTTTCCGTCGCTCATGGTGCCGTCCAGTATAGCTTCGACCGAGGGCGGCCTGCGCCGTTCACGGCGATGGCGGCGCTACCGGGCCGGCTCGGAGGCATCGCGCGCGAGGGCGTGCGCGAACAGCGCGTTCAGATGCGCCGGGCGCTCGGCGAAGCAGGTGAACACGCGCCCGAAATGCGCCTCGCGCTGCAGCCGCGGCATGCGCTCAGTCGGCCAGTGCATGGGCGGTGTCGTGTTGGTCGGCGTCGTGGCGGGTCATGCACCATTCTACCGTGCGCCAGGACACCCACGACTTCGAAGCGGCCGCAGATTGACCCGCTGAGTCACCGTCATCCCGAGCGCAGCGACGCGCCGAAGGTCTCGATCCCGCTTGACGGGAAAGTCCCCCTGGGGGAGGGATCTGCTTTCGTCTTCTGATTCGAACGAAACAGCAGATTCCTCGTGCTACGCCCTCGGAATGACGCTCCATTTTCTGCAGCGCGCGTTCAGGCGCCGCCTGCGGCTTGGGCTATACTTTGGCCCATGCTCGAAATCCTCCTCGGCCTCATCGCGTTGCTGCTGCTGCTGGCTGCCTGGCTGGCATGGCGCGTGGCCGCCGTGAGCCGCAAGGTGGATGCGCTGCCCGCCGGCATGGCACAGGGGCTGGAGGAGAAGCATCGCGCGATGCTCGGCGACCTGCACGGCGGTCTGACGCAGCAGGGCGACCGGCTGGGCGCGAATTTCAGCGCATCGTCCGAGCGCCTGCGCGGCACGCTGGCCGAGGAGCTCAAGCAGACGCGCGACACGCTGCATGCGCTCAAGCTGAGCCTGGCGGAAAACCTCGGGCAGAGCCGCGAGGCGATGATCACGCAGCTCGCCACGACCACCGAACAGCTGAACGCCAAGATCGACCAGCGCCTGGAGCAGATCAGCGGCAAGGTGAGCGAACGCCTGGACGAGGGCTTCAAGAAAACCAACGAGACCTTCGTCAACGTGATGCAGCGCCTGGCGACCATCGACGAGGCGCAGAAGAAGATCGACAGCCTCACCGGCAGCGTGGTGAGCCTGCAGGAGCTGCTCGGCGACAAGAAGTCGCGCGGCGCTTTCGGCGAAGTGCAGCTCGAGGCGCTGGTCCGGAACGTCATGCCGCCGGGCGCGTTCGAGCTGCAGTACACGCTCTCGAACGGCATGCGCGCCGATTGCGTGCTGAAGCTGCCCGAGCCGACCGGCCTCGTCGCGGTGGACTCGAAGTTTCCGCTGGAGAACTACCACCGCATGTTCGAGGCCGGCGTGAACGAGGCGGACCGCAGCCTGGCGCAAAAGGCATTCCGCTCCGACATCAAGAAGCACGTCGACGCGATCGCATCGAAATACATCATCGCCAACGAGACTTCCGACGGCGCCGTGATGTTCGTGCCGGCGGAGGCGGTGTTCGCAGAGATCCACGCCTATCACGGCGAAGTGGTGGATTACGCCAACGCGCGGCGCGTGTGGATCGTGTCGCCGACCACGCTGATGGCCGTGCTCAATACCGCGCGCGCGGTGCTGAAGGACGTGGAGACGCGCAAGCAGATCCACGTGATCAAGGAATCGCTCGCGCGCCTCGCGGTCGAGTTCGGGCGCTTCGACGAGCGCATGAAGAAGCTCGCCGACCACATCCGCCAGGCCAATGAAGACGTGGAGAAGATCCAGGTGACCGGCGGCAAGATCAGCCAGCAGTTCCAGCGCATCGAGGCGGCGGAGATCGACGAGAAGCCCGCTGCGGACAATGTGCTGCGCCTCGCCGACGAGCGCAAGACCTGAGCGGCCTTGCGCTGGGCAATCGGCCGGAGCGCCAATACCAGAGCCGGTTTCGGGCAATCGAGCAATGCGCTGCCGCGTCCCGGCGAGTTCCCCGCCGGGTCCGGCGCGGGCTTACAGGGAGAGTGCGATGCACAAGTTCGAGACCATCCTCTACGGCACCGACGGTGCGGTTGCGACCGTCACGCTCAACCGGCCCGAGGCGCTGAACACCATCGTACCGCCGATGCCGGACGAGGTCGAGGCGGCCATCGCCGCCGCGGTACGCGATGAAGACGTCAAGGTCATCATCCTGCGCGGGGCCGGGCGCTCCTTCTGCGGCGGTTTCGATTTCGGCCAGGGTTTTCACCACTGGGACGAGTACATCAACACCGATGGGCAATGGGACCCGGGCAAGGACTTCGCTTTTTCCACGGCGCCGACGCTGGCGCCGACGCAGAAATTCATGAGCATCTGGCGCTCGCCCAAGCCGGTGATCGCGCAGGTGCACGGCTGGTGCGTGGGCGGAGGCAGCGATTACGCGCTGTGCGCCGACCTGGTGATCGCGAGCGAGGATGCGCGCATCGGCACGCCCTATTCGCGCATGTGGGGCGCCTACCTCAGCGGCATGTGGATTTACCGGCTCGGTCTGACCAGGGCGAAGGAATACGCGCTCACCGGCAAGCCGCTCTCGGGCAAGGAGGCTGCAGCGGCCGGCCTGATCAACGCCGCCGTGCCGTTCGAGCGGCTCGAGGCCACGGTCAAGCGCAGGGCGCAGCAGCTCGCGACGATTCCGCTGTCGCAGCTCTCCGCGATGAAGCTGGTCGTCAACCACGCCTACGAGAACATGGGGCTCGCTTCCACCCAGACCCTGGGGCCGATCCTCGACGGCCTGATGCGCAACACGCCAGACGCGAAGCGCTTCATCGAGCTGTCGGAAAAGCAGGGCGTGCGCGCCGCCATCGCCGCGCGCGACGCGCCTTTCGGCGACTACAGCCAGGGGCCCGAGGACGAGCGGCCGAATCCGAACAACGTGATCCGGCCCTGAGGCCGGGGATGCGGACGGCATCGGCCGGAGGCCCAATACTGGCGCGGGTTTCCGGCCGGTTGCACGCGATTTTTTACCATGACCTTGAGGCCGGACGAACATGAATAGCGACGCGATTCGTACTTCCATCGAGGCGGCAAGGGCGCTGCTCGCGGCCAACCCCGACATGCGCAGGCGCACCGACGCACCGGCCACCGCCGTGCTGGAAGCGGGATTGCGCTGCCGCGCGCGCGGGCCCGAGGGCGCCGAGATCGTTTCCGACATGCCGCGCGGCGTGGGCGGCGAGGCGGGCGCGCCGCGCCCGGGCTGGTACCTGCGCGCCTCGCTCGCGACCTGCGATGCGACCGTGATCGCGATGCGCGCGGCGCAACTCGGCATCACGCTGGACCGGCTGGAAGTGACGGTCGAGAGCGAGTCGGACGGACGCGGCCTGCTCGGCATGGACGAGGCGGTGCCCGCCGGGCCGCTCGCGCTGCGCATGAAGGTGCGCATTGCGGCGGCCGGCGTGGATTCGGCGCGCCTGCGCGACATCGTGCATTGGGCCGATGCGCATTCGCCCGTGGGCGATGCGCTCCGCCGCGCCATCGACGTCGAATTGCAGATCGAGACCTAGCGCGCGCGCCTGGATCGGAGCAGCGCCGCGGCTTGCCTGCCTCAGGAAAACAGCTTCTCGGCCGTGAACAGCAGGCCGACCGCGGTCAGCGCGGGGCGCCGATCACCGTGAAGCGCATGACCAGGTCGCTGTGGGCAATGCGCGCGAGCGTGCGGTTCCCGAGCCGGTCCTTCAGATAGAACAGGGCAAGCACCGCGCCGAGCGCGCCCAGCCCGATCAAGGGGATGGTCATGTCATTTCCCCTGCGGGCCGATGCCGCAGCCGGCCTGCGGCCGATCGCTGCGGGGCGAAATCCTGCGCCCGTACTGGTTACTGACCGCCGAGCCATCGCCGGGACTGACTTTGCCGCCGGCTTGTCGTGCACGATGGAATCGACGCGTTTCACAGGCTATGCGGATTCCTGCTTCCTCAGACGCTGCACGACATCGGATTCCTGCATGCCATACAGGGCATCCAGAAAACCGACCTGAAAACTTCCCGGGCCGGCGGCACGCTGGGCGGCGAGCTCGCCGGCAATGCCGACCACCGCCATGGCATTTGCCGCGGCGTCGAGCGGTGCAGCGTTCACCGCGACAAATGCGCCCGTTATCGCGCTCGCAGTGCAGCCCATGCCGGTCACGCTGGCCATCATCGGATGGCCGTTGGCGATTCGCACTGCGTCGTCGCCCTTGACGATCAGATCCACGGGGCCGCTCACCGAAACGGCGCAAGCCGCAGCCTGGGAAAGGGCGCGCGCGTCGTCCAGCACCTCGTCCGGCGTGTGCCGGCTGTCCACGCCTTTGGCGCCCGGGCCCGCGCGCAGCAGGGATCGAATTTCCGAGGCGTTTCCGCGGATGACCGCAGGACGAATCTCCCGAACCATCTGTTGCGCCGTGGCAGTGCGGAACTGCGTGGCGCCGCAGCCGACCGGATCCAGCACAACGGGTATCCCGCGCCGGCCCGCTGCCTTTCCGGCCAGGAGCATCGCCTCGATCCAGGGCGCGCTCAAGGTTCCCAGGTTGATGACCAGGGCGCTGGCGAGGCTCGCCATTTCCTCGACTTCCTCGATCGCGTGAGCCATGACGGGGGATGCGCCGATGGCAAGCAGCGCATTGGCCGTGGTGTTCATGACCACATAATTGGTGATGTTGAGCACCAGCGGCTTGTCCGCGCGGATGCGCTGGATATCGTTCCAGATCATTGGTTCTTGGCTGCCTGTGCGCCGACCGGGAGTAGAGAAATCAATGCAGTGCGAGACGCCGCCGGGAGACGCAATGCGGCGGGCGGCGCTCGCCTGCGTTCGCGCTCTGCGCAAGGCTTCAGCGTGGGTCGTGTTGCCATCGGATATTCTCGATTAAAAGTGCGATCGACAATCTGTTTCGATGCGGAATCGTCCGCCGGCCGGCATTGATCATATACCCCGAAAGACCGCGACGCTCACACCACCCGGTGGCGCAACAAACGGCTTCGCGGGAAATTGGTGGCCTGGGCCGGTTCCTTTGTTCGTGCCGACTGCGACCTGCCGGCGCTTCGTTAATGGCGGAGGAGGCGCCGCGTGCAGCTGCGCCCGGGCTGATTTCGATGCGGAGACCTAAACCAGTCCTTCGAACAGCTGCACCTGCACCAGCTCGCCCGCGTTGACCGAGCCGCGTTCGTGCTCGAGCACGATGAAGCAGTCGGCCTCGGCCATCGAGCGCAGCACGCCCGAGCCCTGCGCGCCGGTGGGGCATACGCTCCATTGCCCGCGTTCGTCGCGCTCGAGCCGGCCGCGCTGGAACTCGGTGCGCCCGGGGCCTTTCTTGATCGCCGCCGAGCAGGGCAGTTGCAGCAGCGGCAACGCAATATCGCCCGTGCGCCCCGAAAGCGCGAGCAGGGCCTCGCGCACGAACTGATAGAAGGTCACCATCACCGCCACCGGATTGCCCGGCAGGCCGAAGAAGTGCGCCTGCTTGCCTGCATGCGCGATGCGGCCGAAAGCCATCGGCCGGCCCGGCTTCATCGCGATTTTCCAGAACAGGACTTCGCCGAGCTTGCCCAGCAGCTCGCGGATGAAATCGGCCTCGCCCACCGACACGCCGCCGGACGTGATGACCGCATCGGCGTCGGCGGCCGCCGTCTTCAGCGCCTGCTCCAGGCTGGCGGGGTCGTCGCGCACCACGCCCATGTCGATGATGTCGCAGTTGAGGCGCGAGAGCATGCCGTAGAGCGTATAGCGGTTGCTGTCGTAGACCTCGCCCGGCTTCAGCGCCGTGCCGATCGAGGCGAGTTCGTCGCCGGTGGAGAAGAAGGCCACGCGCAGACGCCGGTAGACCGTCACTTCGGCCAGGCCGAGCGAGGCGATGAGCCCGAGCGCGGACGGGCTTATCTGCTGACCGGCCCTGAGCACGGGCTTGCCCACGCTCAGGTCTTCGCCGGCGAGGCGGCGGTTCTGGCCTTTCTTCTGGCCCGCCGGAATGCGTATCTTGTCGCCTTCGGCCTGCACGATTTCCTGGATCACCACGGTGTCGGTGCCGCGCGGCATGACTGCGCCGGTCATGATGCGCACGCATTCGCCCTTGTTCAGCTTGCCCGCGAACTGCCGCCCGGCGTAAGCGCTGCCGGCGAGGCGCAGCTCGGTATCGCCCTTGGCTTTGAGGTCGGCATGGCGCAGGGCATAGCCGTCCATGGCGGAGTTGTCGTGCGCGGGCACGTCCAGCGTCGAGATGATGTCTTCGCCGAGCACGCGTCCGAGCGCCGCGCGCGCCGCGACGCGCTCCGTGCTGGTGATCGGGGAAAGGCAGGCGCGGATCGCCGTGCGCGCCTTGTCCACCCTGAGTGAGTTCGGGTCGTAGTCGTCCATGCAGCTCACGATGCGCGTGAGCGCGTCCGACGCCGGGGCATCCGCCGCGCCCGCGTGCGGCGCGGCCGGCGTCGCGCCTGTCTTAAGCTTGTCTGCCGCCATGATCTTTTCCTGTTCCAGGCTCGCGAGTTCCTCGAGCGTGTTGATATTGCTGAAGGCGTCCGCCTCGTCGTCGAAATTGGCCTCGACCACCTTCAGGCTTGCGTACCAGGCGTCGATTTTGCGCCCGCCGCCCTTGAGGAAATTGCTCAGGTGCTCGAGCACGGCGCGGCGCGCGAGGCAGAACACCGGATGGGGCTGCGTGCCGGTCTTCGCCACCGCCAGATCGGCGCCGGACGCATTCAGCGCCAGCAGCAGCCGTGCGACCAGGTCCTCGGGCAGGAAGGGTGAATCGCAGGGCACCGAAGCGAGATAGGGGCGGCGCGACACCGACAGGCCGGCATGCAGTCCCGCAAGCGGCCCGGCGAAGCCGCCGATGGCGTCGCTGACCACGCGCACGCCGAAACTCTTGTAGGCATCCCAGTTCTGGTTGGCATTGATGATGATGCCGCCCACCTGCGGCGCGAGCCGCTCGTAGACATGGTCGACCAGGCGCCTGCCGCGGAACAGCTGCAGGCCCTTGTCCACGCCGCCCATGCGCCGGCCCTGGCCGCCGGCGAGAATCAGGCCGGTAATCGAATTGCTGTCTGTCATGCCGCCATTCTATCGGTTGGCGGGCCGCCGGTGCGAACCGCCGCGCGGCGGCAGGGACGGCGGGCGCGCGCGGCGCGTGGCGATCGCGCCAGCTTCCACTATAATCGCGCAAACGGGGCGCGGCGCGCCCCGTATCCATTTTGCGGCCGTCCCTTGACTCCAGAACATCGCAAGCAGTGGGCTTTCGCCCTGATATTCATCGCTCCGGCGCTGTGGAGCGTGAATTACCTGGTCGCGCGCAGCGCCGCCGCCACGGTCGCGCCGCATGCGCTCGCCTTCGGCCGCTGGCTGATCGCCTTCCTGCTGCTGGCCGCGATGTCCTGGCGCGAACTCGCCGCGCATCCGATTGCGCTCCGGCGCGAGTGGAAGCAATACCTGGTGCTGGGCGCGCTCGGCATGTGGGTCTGCGGCGCATTCGTCTACGTCGGCGCGCGCACCACCGTGGCCACCAATATCGCGCTGATCTATTCGACGTCGCCGGTGATGATCGCGCTGATGTCGCGCTTCTTCCTCAAGGAGCGCATGGGCGCGCTGCAGATGGGCGGGGTGATGCTGGCTTTCGCCGGCGTGCTGCACATCGTGCTCAAGGGGCGCTGGGGCGCGCTCGCCGGCGTGGAGTTCAGCGTGGGCGATCTGTGGATCCTTGGCGCCATGCTTGCCTGGACCGCGTATTCGCTGCTGCTCAAGGCCTGGCCCAGCCCGTTCGGGCCGGCGGCGCGCCTCACCCTCATCATGGCCGGCGGACTGGTGGTGCTGGCGCCGCTGACCACGATCGAGGCGCTGTACTTCATGCCTACACAGGTCTCGTGGGCCAGCTTCGGCTATATGGTCGCAGTCGCGCTGTTCCCCGGACTCGGCGCCTATCTTGCCTATTCCTACATGCAGCGCGAACTCGGCGCCGCGCGCGTCGGCGTGGTGCTGTACCTGGGTCCGATCTATGCGGCAGCCACCGCCTGGCTGGTGCTGGGCGAGCCGGTGCGCAGCTACCACTGGGTCGGCGCGGCGCTGATCCTCCCCGGAATTTACCTGTCAACGCGGCGCGCGCCCTGACTTAGGGGAGCACGAGGGGAAATTTCCCCTCGTATCGTTAGAAATCACTGGGTCGGCGCGGTGCTGATCCTCCCCGGAATTTACCTGTCAACGCGGCCGGCGCGCTGAACTCGGCCGCAATTCAAGACGGCCATTTCGAAAATTGTCATCCCGAGCGTGCCGAGGGATCTGCTTTTCGATTGAGGAAAAAGCAGATTCCTCGGCGTTCCGCCTCGGAATGACATTGCATGTTTTGTGGCAGCAGTCTCAGGCGAGCTGGGTGGGAGCGACCGTTTTGACGAAGCGCTGCCCGCCGGTGAACAGCAGATAGTGCTTGCCGGTGGCGCGGCCGAGCATGGTGATGCCGGTCTTCAGCGCAATGGCGTAGCCCATCTGCGTGAGCCCGGAGCGCGACAGCAGGAACGGAATCGACATCTGCGCCGCCTTGATCACCATTTCCGAGGTCAGCCGGCCGGTGGTGTAGAAGATCTTGTCCGAGCCATCGATGTCCTCCAGCCACATCTGCCCGGCGATGGCGTCCACCGCATTGTGGCGCCCGACGTCCTCGACGAAGCTGAGGATGCGGCTGGCGCCGTCCTCGTTGGTGGCCAGCGCGCAGCCGTGCACGGCGCCGGCGTTCTTGTAGATGGTCTCGTGGTGGCGCACCTGCTCCATCAGCGCATACAGCGTCGCCTCGGACAGGCGCACGTCCTCGCGCAGCTTCACCTTGTCGAGTTCGCCCATCAGGTCGCCGAACACCGTGCCCTGGCCGCAACCGGTGGTGACGGTGCGCTTTTTCATTTTGTCGCTCATGCCCTTGGCGCGCGCGCGCGTTGCGCTGCTGCTGGCCTTGCGCGTGGTCACCACCACCGAGTCGGTCTCCCAGTCGACCTGCACCGCGGCGATCTCTTCGATCGACTGCACCAGACGCTGGTTGCGCAGATAGCCCACGGCGAGCGCCTCGGGCGCCTGGCCCAGGGTCATGAGCGTGACGATCTCGCGTTTGTCGACATAGAGCGTGAGCGGGTTTTCTCCCGCGATGGCGGTGGGCACCATCTCGCCGCGCTCGTTGATCGCCTCGACTTCGAAGGTGAGCGGGCGGCTGGCGTGCGTGGTCTGCGGGCGCTGGCTCATCGGGCGGGGCAGGGTGGCGCATCGCCGGTCAGCACTGCGTGCGTGCGCCTAGCCGCCAATGTAGGACATCTCTATCTTGCGCGCCTTCGGCGTTTCCGCGCTGCGGATTTCAGAGTAGCGGTCGTCGCGCGCGCTCCACACCGAGGCGATGGCATCGCGGATTTCCGCATCCGATTTTCCCCCGCGCAGCAGCGCGCGGAAATCGTAGCCCGAGGTGGCGAACAGGCAGGTGTAGAGCATGCCTTCGGTCGAAATGCGCGCGCGCGTGCAGGAGCGGCAGAAAGCCTGGGTGACCGAGGAGATCACGCCGATCTCGCCCGAGCCGTCGCGGTAGCGCCAGCGCGCGGCGACCTCGCCCGGATAATTCGGATCGACCGGCGCCAGCGGCAGTTCCGCGTCTATCATGCGGATGATTTCGCTCGATGGAATCACGTCGTCCATGCGCCAGCCGTTGGTCGCGCCGACGTCCATGAATTCGATGAAGCGCAGCACATGGCCGTCGGCCTTGAAGCGGCGCGCCATCGGCAGGATCGAATGCTCGTTCACGCCGCGCTTGACCACCATGTTGATTTTCACCGGCGCGAGGCCGGCCGCGTCGGCGGCATCGATGCCGGCGAGCACTTTGGCCACCGGGAAGTCGGCATCGTTCATCGCCATGAAGGTGGCGTCGTCGAGGGCATCCAGGCTCACGGTGACGCGGCGCAGGCCGGCGTCCTTGAGCGCGCGCGCCTTCTTCGCCAGCACCGAGCCGTTGGTGGTGAGCGTGAGTTCGATGCTGCGTCCGTCTGGCAGGGTGATGGCGGCGAGCATTTCGACCAGGCGCTCGACGTTCTTGCGCAGCAGCGGCTCGCCGCCGGTGAGCCGGATTTTCTCGATGCCCAGTCCCGCGAACACTTTTGCCAGCCGCGTGATTTCCTCGAAACTCAGCAGCGCGCTGTGCGCGAGATAGGGGTAGTCCTTGCCGAACACTTCCTTGGGCATGCAGTAGACGCAGCGGAAATTGCAGCGGTCGGTGACCGAGACGCGCAGGTCGCGCAGCGCGCGGCCGAGCCGGTCGCGCGCCGGCCCCGCGGTTGGCCCGGCCGAGGGCGGCAGCGGCTTGTGCCGCCCGGCGTCGACCAGTGCGATAACCCTTTCGGTCATGTGGCTTATGTCATTCGATTCGGACGTTTACATCATAGCAGAGCGACTGAGGCGCTAGTATAGTTGGCATATGAGGCATACGAGTTTTCCGATAGCGGTAATCATGGAACGGCGCGCGCTCGCCAACTGCTGGCAGACGCATTCCTGGGAGGCGATAGGCATCGTTCCGGATCCGGGCGACGCCGCGGAGCCGCGCGTACTGATGCACGACGATGCGCGCACGCAATGGCTGCACGGCGGCTTCGAACTGGAGCTGCATCGGGACGAGGCCGAGAATTACTATCTCAACCTGTCGGCGGAGCAGCCCTGCGTATTCATCACCTGGCGCATGGAGGAGGATCAGGCCGTGCCGAAATTCGCCACCGTCAGCTACGGCGAGGCAGCGCGCTTCATGGACGCGAACGAACAGGTGGACACGGTGCCGATGGCGCGCGACATGTGCGACTGGCTCGGGGAATTCGTCAAGCTGCATTACAAGCCCGAGCCGAAGAAGCGCAGCCGACCGCCTTCGTTCAAGGGCGCAAAACGCGATTAGGCGGCTACGCAATGGAAGATAAACCGTCGGACGAACCGTTTCTGTCACGCTGGTCCAGGCGCAAGCTCGCCGCCAGGGATGAGGCGCCGGCGGCCACCGTGCCGACTGCCGAGCCGCAGCCCGCGTCTGCCGCGCCGGCGATTCCGAGCGGAACGCCGCCCGGGGAGGCACCGAGCGCCGAGGCGGAGCCGATCTACAGCACCGAGTACCGGCAATTCTTCGACCCGCGCGTCGAGGAGAAACTGCGCCGCGCGGCATTGAAGAAAGTGTTCAGCGAGCCGCAGTTCAATGTGATGGACGGGCTGGACATCTACATCGACGATTACTCCAAACCCGACCCGATTCCCGATGCGATGCTGCGCCAGCTGAACCAGGCGAAGAGCCTGTTCCTGTTCGACGAGGAGAACAAGGCGGTGGATGCGGGCGTTCCGGATGCGAGCGCCGCTGCGGCTGCGCATGACGCGTCGCACCCGCCCAGCGAGGCAGTCGTGCCGCCCGACCCGGTTGCGCCCGGCGCCGCGGCAAGTCAGGCGGGAGCGGAAGCGGACATGAAGCAGATGGCCGCTGCCAATGCGCCTGGCGCCGGCGTCAAAAATGACTAGCCAGAAGCTTTTGTCAGCTTGTAGTATCTGCCTGCGCCGAAGGAGCCCGCCTGGCAGGCTGCGCTACAAAAAATTACTATAAGCATCAGCTAGCATGCCGACAGACAAGACCGTTGTGCTGTGCAATTGCAATCGGACCATGGCGCTGGATGCCAAGGCTCTGGCACAGGCCTTGGCGCTGGGCTCGCCGCTTAGCATCCACACCGAACTGTGCCGGCGCGAAGCCGGCGCCTTCAACGCCGCCGTGCGCGGCGGCGATTGCCTCGTGGCGTGTACCCAGGAGGCGCCGCTGTTCGCCGAACTCGCGGAGCAGGCGGGCGCCGCCTCCGAGCTCAAATTCGTCAATATCCGCGAGACCGCCGGCTGGTCCAAAGAATCCAGGCAGGCCACGCCCAAGATCGCGGCCTTGCTCGCGATGGCGCTGCTGCCCGAACCCGAGCCGCTGCCCAGCGTGAGCTACAAATCCGGCGGGCAGCTGCTCATCATCGGCCCGGCGGGCGTCGCGCTGCACTGGGCGGAGCGGCTCAAGGACAATCTGGAGGTGAGCGTGCTGGCGACCGGCGAGGCCGACGCTGACGCTGCGGGCGCGGCGCTGCCTGCAGTGCGCAGCTATCCGGTATGGTCGGGCGGACTGAAATCGGTACAGGGCTGGCTGGGCGCATTCGAAGTCAACTGGGAGCAGGCCAATCCGATCGACCTCGAGGCCTGCACGCGCTGCAATGCCTGCATCCACGCCTGCCCGGAGCAGGCCATCGATTTCAGCTACCAGATCGACCTGGCGAAATGCATGTCGCATCGTGCCTGCGTCAAAGCCTGCGGCGACATCGGCGCCATCGATTTCGAGCGCGCGGCGCGCGCGCGCAGCGAACGCTTCGACCTGGTGCTCGATCTTGGCATCGTGCCCGCGATCAAACTGGCGCAGCCGCCGCAGGGCTATCTCGCGCCGGGGCGCGACCCGCTCGACCAGGCGCTCGCCGCGGCGCAGCTGGCGCAGATGGTGGGCGAATTCGAGAAGCCGAAGTATTTTTCGTACAACGAAAAGATCTGCGCGCACAGCCGCTCGGCCAAGGCGGGCTGCAGCAATTGCATCGACACCTGTTCCACCGGCGCGATTTCCGCCGACGGCGACCATATCAAGGTCGAGTCGCAGCTGTGCATGGGCTGCGGCGGCTGCGCTACGGTTTGCCCCTCGGGTGCGATGAGCCATGTCTATCCGCGCGTGTCCGACCTCGGCCGGCGGCTCAAGACACTGCTCGCGAGCTATCGCAGCGCGGGCGGAAAGGACGCGTGCATCCTGTTCCACAACGCCGGCGCGAGCCGCGATCTGATTGCGGCGCTCGGCCGCGCCGCGCGCCCCGGCAAGGACGGCGGACTGCCCGCGCGGGTGATTCCGCTGGAAGTGCACAGCGTCGCCGCGATCGGCATCGATACGCTGCTGGGCGCGCTGGCCTATGGCGCCAGCCAGCTGCTGCTGCTCGCCGATGCGCAGGAGGCGGACGAGTACGGCGCGGCGGTGGGGAAGCAGCTGCGCCATGCGCAGACAGTGCTCGGCGCGCTGGGTTACGCCGGCACCCATTTCAAGCTGATCGCGACGCAGGACGCGCGCCTGCTCGAACGCGAACTCTGGATGCTGGCGCCGGCGCAGGGCGTGTCCGCGCCGGCGAGCTTCAATCTGGGCCAGGAAAAGCGCAGCGGCCTGGAATTCGCGATCGAGCACCTGGCGCGGCTCGCGCCCGCGCCGCAGCAGGAAATCGCGCTGGACGCGGGCGCGCCTTGGGGCCAGGTGCTGGTCGAGCGCAAAACCTGCACCCTGTGCATGGCCTGCGTCGGCGCCTGCCCGGCGTCCGCCCTGGTCGATGGCCGCGATCAGCCCATGCTCAAATTCATCGAGCGCAACTGCGTGCAGTGCGGCCTGTGCGTCAACACCTGCCCGGAAAAGGCGGTGACGCTGGCGCCGCGCCTGCTGCTCGGCGCGCAGGCGAAAGCGGAACGCACGCTGCACGAGGCGGTGCCCTATAACTGCGTGCGCTGCGGTAAGCCCTTCGGCAACAAGCAGATGATAGAAAACATGGTGGGCAAGCTCGGCGCGCATCCCATGTACGCAGGCGGCGGGCTGGCGCGGCTGCAGATGTGCGCCGATTGCCGCGTCATCGACATGATGGAAAGCAAGAGCGAACAATCGATACTGGGCGTCAAGCCATGAACAGTGCAGCCGCGTCGCCCGAATCGGCCGGCACGCTGGCGCCGGAAGACCGTGCGCGCGCCGATTTCTACGCCTTGATTGCGCGCCTGTACTATGCCGCGCCCGATGCCGGCCTGCTCGCCGCCCTGGCCGGCGCCGACGAGATCGACGCCGAGTCGGAGAACGCCGCGCTGGGACAGGCCTGGCACGCCCTGATCGCGGCCGCCGCGGCCATGGACGCGGAGGCGGCCCGGGAGGAGTACGACAGCGTGTTCGTCGGCACCGGCAAGGCCGAAATCACTCCGTATGCCTCGCACTATCTGGCTGAATCCATGAAAGAAAATGTGCTGGTGCGGCTGCGTGCCGAACTTGCCGCCATGGGTCTGGCGCGCGCGCAGGGCGTGGGCGAGTACGAAGACCACTTTTCCGGCCTATGCGAGGTGATGCGCCATCTGATCCTTTTTTTTGGGTCCGGCGATGTTGCAGCGCAGAAACAAAAAAAGTTCTTTATTGCGTATATTGATCCTTGGTATGCTGATTTCTATTCCGCCGTGATGGCATCGCACAATACGAATTTTTATAAGCGTGTGGCGGCGTTCACCAAGGCATTTCTGGATGTGGAAACGGAGTCATTCTATATAGCTCAATAGCATTGTTTACAACGAGGAGGCGAGAATGGAAGAGAAAAAAGGCAAATTAAGCCGCAGAAATTTCTTGCTAGCGATGGGAGTGGGCAGTGCAGCCGGTGCCGCCGCAATGGTGGCGAAGCCGGCGCCGCAGGCGCACGCGGACGCAGGCGAAGAACAAACGAAGAAGAAGACGCGGGGCTATCAAACCTCGGCGCACGTTCGCAATTATTACCGAACAGCCAAGGTCTGAGGAGGCGCCATGCTGCTTACACGCAAATCCGCTACTGCGCCCTCGGCGCAAAACCGCCTCGCCCGGGGCCTCGCCGGGGTGCTCGCGAATACCATAGACCGCCGCACCTTCCTCAAGCGCTCCGGCGTGGCGGCGGGCGCGGGCGCATTCGCGAGCCAGCTGCCGTTCAACATGATAGGCAAGGCCGAAGCCGCCGGTGAAACCAAGATCGACGGCAGCAAAGTCGAAGTCAAGCGGACGGTGTGCACGCACTGCTCGGTCGGCTGCGCCATCGACGCCGTGGTGCAGAACGGCGTGTGGGTGCGGCAGGAGCCGGTGTTCGATTCGCCGCTCAACCTCGGCGCGCATTGCGCCAAGGGCGCCGCGGTGCGCGAGCACGGCATGACGGAAAATTCACACCGCCTGAAATACCCGATGAAGCTGGAGAACGGCAAGTACAAGCGCATCAGCTGGGACCAGGCGATCAACGAGGTCGGCGACAAGCTGCTCGCAATCCGCAAGGAAAGCGGGCCGGACGCCACCTACTGGGTGGGATCGAGCAAGCACAACAACGAGCAGTCCTACCTGATGTGCAAGTTCGTGCGTCTGTTCGGCACCAACAACACCGACCACCAGGCGCGCATCTGCCACTCGACCACGGTCGCCGGCGTCGCCAATACCTGGGGTTACGGCGCGATGACCAACTCCTACAACGACATGCAGAACGCGAAGGCGATCTGGTTCATGGGCTCGAACGCGGCCGAGGCGCATCCGGTATCGATGCTGCACGTGCTGCACGCGAAAGAGTCGGGTGCCAAGATCATCGTCGCCGACCCGCGCTTCACCCGCACCGCGGCCAAGGCCGACCATTACGTGCGCATCCGCTCCGGCACCGACATTCCGGTGATCTACGGCGTGCTCTACCACGTGTTCAAGAACGGCTGGGAGGACAAGCAGTACATCCATGACCGCGTCTACGGCATGGAGAAGGTCAGGGACGAAGTGATGAAGTGGACGCCGGAGCGCGTGCACGAGGTGTCGGGCGTGTCCGAGGAGGACTGCTACAAGATCGCCGAGACCATGGCCAAGAACAAGCCCTCGAGCATCGTCTGGTGCATGGGGCAGACCCAGCACACCATCGGCAACGCCATGGTGCGCGCGTTCTGCATCTTCCAGCTGGCGCTGGGCAACATCGGCAAGATGGGCGGCGGCGCGAACATCTTCCGCGGCCACGACAATGTGCAGGGCGCGACCGACATCGGCCCCAACCCGGATTCGCTGCCCGGCTACTACGGCATCATTCCCGGCGCGTTCGCACACTGGGCGCGGGTGTGGAACGTGGACCTGGAATGGCTGAAGAAGCAGTACGCCCCGGGGATGATGAACAAGCCCGGCATCACGGTGTCGCGCTGGATCGACGGCGTGCTGGAGAAGAACGAGCTGATCGACCAGGACCCCAATCTGCGCGCGCTGATCTACTGGGGCCATGCGCCCAACAGCCAGACGCGCGGCAAGGAAATGCTCGAGGCGTTGAAGAAACTCGATCTGCTGGTGGTGATCGATCCGTATCCGTCGGCCACGGCGGCGATGGCGTCCATGGTGAGGAAGGACGGCGTGTACCTGCTGCCGGCGGCGACCCAGTTCGAAACCTCGGGCAGCGTGACCGCGTCGAACCGCTCGATCCAGTGGCGCGAGAAGGTGATCGAGCCGCTGTTCGAATCCAAGCCCGACCAGACCATCATGTACCTGCTCGCCAAGAAATTCGGCTTCGCCGACCAGCTGCTCGGCAAGAAGGACGGCAAGCAGAACATACAGGTGGTCAAGGACGAGCCGGTGATCGAGGACATCACGCGCGAATTCAACCGCGGCACCTGGACCATAGGCTATACCGGCCAGAGCCCGGAGCGGCTGAAGCTGCACATGAAGCACATGAACACCTTCGACGTGAAGACCCTGCGCGCCAAGGGCGGGCCCTGCGACGGCGATTATTTCGGACTGCCCTGGCCGTGCTACGGCACGCCTGAGCTGAAGCATCCGGGCTCGCCCAATCTGTACATGACCGAGCGTCATGTAATGGATGGCGGCGGCAACTTCCGCGCCAATTTCGGCGTGGAGAAGGACGGCGTCAACCTGCTGGCCGAGGACGGGTCCTACTCCAAGGGCGCGGATCTGACCACCGGCTATCCGGAATTCGACCATGTGCTGCTGAAAAAGCTGGGCTGGTGGGACGATCTGACCGAAGCGGAAAAGAAGGAGGCGGAGGGCAGGAACTGGAAGACCGACCTCTCCGGCGGCATCCAGCGCGTAGTGATGAAAGTGCACGGCTGCCACCCCTTCGGCAACGCCAAGGCGCGCGCGCTGGTGTGGAACTTCCCCGACGGCGTTCCGCTGCACCGCGAACCGCTGTATTCGCCGCGGCCGGACATGGTGGAGAAATACCCGACCCACGACGACAAGAAGGCGTTCTGGCGCCTGCCCACGCTGTACAAATCGGTGCAGGAGAAGAACAAGGACATCTCCAAGCAGTTCCCGCTGATCATGACCAGCGGCCGCTTGACCGAGTACGAGGGCGGCGGCGAGGAGACCCGCTCCAATGCCTGGCTGGCGGAACTGCAGCAGGACATGTTCGTGGAGATCAACCCCAAGTCGGCCAATGACCGCGGCATACGCAACGGCGAATACGTCTGGGTGAAGACGCCGACCGGGGCGCAGATCAAGGTCATGGCACAGGTGACCGAGCGCGTCGGGCCGGATACGGTGTTCCTGCCGTTCCACTTCTCCGGCTGGTGGATGGGCAAGGACATGCTCGACCATTATCCGGACGGCGCGGCGCCGATCGTGCGCGGCGAGGCGGTCAACACCGCCACCACCTACGGCTATGACGTGGTGACCATGATGCAAGAGAGCAAGACCACCCTGTGTCAAGTCGAAAAATTCCAGGCATAGGAGGACACCATGGCCCGCATGAAATTCATCTGTGACGCCGAGCGCTGCATCGAGTGCAACGGCTGCGTGACTGCCTGCAAGAACGAGAACGAGGTGCCCTGGGGCGTGAACCGCCGCCGCGTGGTGACCCTCAACGACGGCGTGCCGGGAGAGAAGTCGATCTCGGTCGCCTGCATGCACTGTTCGGACGCGCCGTGCATGGCGGTGTGTCCGGTGGACTGCTTCTATCGCACCAGCGAAGGCGTGGTGCTGCATGACAAGGACCTGTGCATAGGCTGCGGCTACTGTTTCTACGCCTGCCCCTTCGGCGCGCCGCAGTTTCCGCAGGCGGGTGCCTTTGGCATGCGCGGCAAGATGGACAAGTGCACGTTCTGCGCCGGCGGCCCGGAAAAGGACAATTCCAAGGAGGAGTTCGCCAAGTACGGTTCGAACCGCCTCGCGCAGGGCAAGCTGCCAGCCTGCGCCGAAATGTGCTCGACCAAGGCGCTGCTCGGCGGCGACGGCAACGTCATCGCCGACATTTTCCGCGAGCGTGCGTTGAAGCGCGGCAAGGGCGCGGAAGTGTGGGGCTGGAGCACCGCCTACGGCAAACCCGATAATCCGCAGCAGCAGGCACCGAAAGGGGCAAAATCATGATCAGCGCACGCAAGCTCATCATCGGCGGTCTGGTTGTGGTCGCAGCGACGGCACTGGGCGGCTGCGGCGAAAAGGAACAGGTCATCAAGTACGAGCAGGGCAAGTACCAGGGCAAGCCCGATACCCAGCCCTGGGAGAACGCGCCCGCGGACAGCCTGTACACAAATTCGACCTGGACCAAGGGCGACAAGAGCAGCTGGGAGAGTGCGCTCAGGGCACGCAGCCAGAACCAGAACGAATACGTGCACATCGACCGATAAGGAGGGGATATGCGAGCCATCGAAGCAGGCATGCGGTATCTACTCCTCGGGCTGGCGCTGCTGTTGCCCGCGTTCGCCGGGACGGCCTCGGCGCAGCAGGCGCAGGAAAGCCGCATGCAGGAAAGTCAGGCGCAGCGCCAGCAGGTGCAGCCGGGCAACAATGCGCCGGTATGGCGCGAGGTGCGTTCGGGCAAGGAAGGATTCACCACAGTCAAGGGACGCGAGACCGGCGTCCTGGTGCAGAGCGAGGGTCAGACCTGGCGCGAATTGCGCAACGGCCCGATTACCCGCTACGGCGGCTGGCTGGTGGTGCTGGTGCTGATCGCGATCGGCGTGTTCTACAAGCTGCATGGCCCGATCGGCCTGCACAGCCCGCCCACGGGCAAATTGATCGAGCGCTTCTCCAGCTTCGAGCGCATCGCGCACTGGACCATGGCGATCAGCTTCTGCATCCTCGCGCTGAGCGGTTTGACGATGCTGTTCGGCAAGCACGTGCTGCTGCCCGTCATCGGCTATACGCTGTTCAGCCTGCTCGCGGAAATCGGCAAGAACCTGCACAACTTCGTCGGCCCGATCTTCCTGTTCAGCATCGTGGTATTCGTGATCAAATTCATCGGCGACAATATTCCGCGCGGCTACGATTTCACCTGGCTGGCCAAGGGCGGCGGCGTGATCGGCGATGCGGTGGTGCCCTCGGGCCGCTTCAATGCCGGCGAAAAAATCTGGTTCTGGGGCGGTGTCATCGGCCTGGGCACCATTTCCTGCGCCAGCGGCCTGGTGATGGATTTCCCCAATTTCGACCAGACGCGTGCGCTGATGATGCTCGCCAATACCGTGCATGTCATCGCCGGGCTGCTGTTCATCGTCTGGTCGTTCACGCACATCTATCTGGGCACCGTCGGCACGACCGGCGCCTATGAGGGCATGCGCAACGGCTACGTCGACGAAACCTGGGCGCGCGAACATGCGCAATACTGGTACGAGGACATCAAGGCCGGCAGGCGCGCGCCGCCGTCGGGTGAATCCGGCGCAGCGGTCGTTGCCAGCGCACCGCCGCAGACCCAACACTGAGGAGGCTGACATGAAGACCGGAAAACTGATATTGGCGGGGGTGCTCGGCATGGTTCTGAGCGCTGGGCTGGCCCACGCCAAAATCCCCGTAGCGCCCATGGACGATGCGGCCAAGGCGAAGGCTGAAGAAGCGAAGGCCAAGGCCGCCGAGGCCGCAAAGAAAGAAGCGGAGCTGCTGGCCAAGGCCCAGGACCGGGTAGTCGAGCGCTACAAGAAAGAGCATGGCAAGGGCGGCAAGCCCGACGCCAAGGCCGCGAAGCCGATGGCGTCGGCGAAGAAATAGTTCGAGGCCTGCTCGACAACGGGCGCTGCGGCGCCCTTTTTGTTTATCGCAATTTTTGCAGGAGAAAGAAATGCCCAGGCGAAAATTCAGCGTGAGCCATGCGAAAGACAGCGAGTTCAAGGCCGACGGCCTGCGCGCGTTCTTCGAATACCGCGACCTGGGCATCAAGGAGGCGACCGGCGGCAAGGCTGTCGCCCATGTGATCCGCGCGCGGCCGGGCGGCGAGTTCGTAGGCAAGACCCATTGGCACGAGACCGAGTTTCAGCTGGTCTATGTGCTCAAAGGCTGGATCAAGTTCGACTACGAAGGCGTGGGCGAGGTGCTGCTCGAGGCGGGTTCCTGCGCGCACCAGCCCCCGGGCATCCGCCACCGGGAGCTGGGGCATTCGGACGATCTGGAGCTGCTTGAAGTGGTGCTGCCGGGCGATTTCAAGACGGTCGAATTGCCCGACCACTGAGCTGCGCTCGGGCGGCTTAGCCTAGACGCCCCGCACCAGCAGCATCTTCATGTTCGCCGCCCCTTTGCGCGCTTGGATTGCGGTCTGGTATTCGGACGAGCGGTAGAACGCCGTGGCCTTTTCCATCGACTCGAATTCAACCACCGTCAGCCGCTGCGGTTTCCACTCGCCTTCGAGCGCCTCGTAGGCGCCGCCGCGGATCAGATAGCGCCCGCCGTACTTGGCGATCGTCGCCGGCGCCAGTTTCTTGTATTCCTCGAATTGCGCCGGATTGCTGACTTCGATGTCCACTACCAGATAGGCGGCCATTGCATTCCCCCGTTGAATTCCTCAGGAAACGAAAGTGTAAGCCAGGCCCGCCAGGCCGCAAGCCAGAATTACCGGAATGATGCCGGCCTTGTAGCGGAACAGCGCGACGAACGCGGCCATGCCGGTCAATGCGGAGAACCACTCGAACCCGCCATCGAATCCTGCCGGCCACAGCACATGCCAGGCGAAAAACACGGCGAGATTGAGGATCACGCCGACCACGGCCGCAGTAATGCCGGTCAGCGGTGCGGTGAACTTGAGATCGCCATGCGTGGCCTCGACCAGCGGCCCGCCGACGAGGACGAACAGGTACGAGGGCAGAAACGTAAAGAAGGTCGCGACGGCGCCGCCGGCAACGCCGGCCCAGAGCGGCTGCAGCGCATCGGGCCCGAATATCTGCTTGGTCCAGCCGGCGACAAAACCCACATAGGTCACGATCATGATCAACGGCCCCGGCGTAGTCTCGCCGAGTGCGAGGCCGTCTATCATCTGCTGCGGCGTGAGCCAGCCATAGGTTTCGACGCCGCCCTGATAGACATAGGGCAGCACGGCGTAGGCGCCGCCGAAGGTCAGCAGCGCCGCCTTGGTAAAGAACCAGCCGATGCGGGTCAGCGTCGCGTCCCAGCCCTGCGCAAAATAAAGCCAGGCGATGGCGCCGGCCCAAAGCGCGAGCCCCGCCGCGCTGAAGCCAAGAAAACGCCGCCAGCTGAAGCGCGCATGCGCGGGCGTGGGCATGTCGTCGTCGATGATTGCCGCGCCATAGTGCTTGCCTGCGCTGCCATGCCCGCCCCCGGTGGCGAATTTGGCCGGGGCAAGGCGCCCGCCGACTGCGCCGATCAGCCCGGCGGCGAGCACGATGTAGGGGAAGGGCAGCTTGAACGCAAAAATGGCGACGAATGCGGCGGCGCTGATCGCCCACAGCACGCCGTTCTTCAGCGCGCGCGAACCGATGCGGTATGCGGCGAATACCACGATCGCGGTGACCGCCGGCTTGATGCCGTGGAGTATGCCGGCGACCAGCGGCACGTTGCCGAACAGCAGATAGACCCAGGTGAGCGCCATCAGGATGAACATCGAGGGCAGCACGAACAGCACGCCCGCGATGATGCCGCCCAGGCTGCGGTGCATCATCCAGCCGATATAGGTGGCGAGCTGGGTCGCCTCGGGCCCGGGCAGCAGCATGCAGTAGTTGAGCGCATGCAGGAATCGCCTCTCCGAGATCCAGCGCCGCTTTTCCACCAGGTCCTGGTGCATGATCGCGATCTGCCCCGTCGGGCCGCCGAAGCTGATGAAGCCGAGCTTGAGCCAGTACCAGAAGGCCTCGCCCAGACTCACGGCCGAGGGCGCGGGCTGCGCATCTTTGCTCACGATCGTCCTCTCCCGGTTGCGGCAATTGGGGCAGACACCGGCTGCGCATGCGCACGCCGATTCCCGCTGCGCGCACCATAGCCTGCCGACTCGTGCGGCGCAAGTAAAGTAGAATCCCGGCGTGAACGGAGCGAGTCGAAAACCGGCGGACCTGCGTCCGAAGATCCGCATCCTGATCGGTGCGGTGGTGGCCATGGGGCCGGGCAAGGCGGATCTGCTCGAAGCCATCGGCCGTACCGGCTCGATCTCGGCAGCCGGCCGCGAAATGGGCATGTCCTATCGCCGCGCCTGGATGCTGGTCGATGTGATAAACGCGAGTTTCGCGCGGCCCCTGGTCAGCACAGCGACCGGCGGTCAGAAGGGGGGAGGAGCGCAGCTCACGGACTTCGGCATCGAGGTGCTGCGGCGCTATCGCGCCATAGAGTCGAAAGCTGCGGCCAGCGTTCGGAAGGAACTTGGCCAGTTGGCGCGCCTGGTCAAGACCCGTCGCCAGCGCTCATGATCGTTCGAAATCATTCTTCTGCATATGCTCGGTAAAGCATATTCGCGCAACGTGTCCTTGCCTTGACACTGCATCCTCTGTCGGATACGTTATATACCATGGTATATAACCAGTTCAAGGAGGATTGCGGATGGAGCCGAATCTGGCAAGGGCGCTGAACTGCGCCCGGTTCCGAATCGTGGCTTGGGGCTTGATCGGGGTCCTCGCGTCGATGTTTGCAGCGGTTCCCGCGGGTGCGCAAAATCTGACCGTTTTCGCCGCTGCGAGCCTGAAGGGCGCGCTCGATGCAGTCGTGCGCGGCTACGACCCGGCGGTGAAGGTGGCAGTGTCCTATGCCGCCACCTCGGCCCTGGCCAAACAGATCGAAAACGCCGCGCCTGCGGACGTGTTCATCTCGGCGGATCTGGATTGGATGAACTATCTGGAAACGCGCGGTTTGATCGACAGGAGCACGCGTGTCGATCTTCTGCGTAATCGCCTGGTGCTGATCGCGCCCATACAAAGCCGCGCCGCGCTTGCGATCGCGCCGGGCTTCGCACTGGCGCAGGCGCTGGGCGAGGGCAGGCTGGCGATGGCCAATCCCGATTCGGTTCCGGCGGGGAAATACGGCAAGGCGGCGCTGCAGCACCTGGGTGTGTGGAACTCCCTCGCCGGGAAAATCGCGCCGGTGGAGAACGTGCGCGCTGCGCTTGCGCTGGTCGCGCGCGGCGAAGCGCCGTTCGGCATTGTCTATCGCACCGACGCAATGGCTGAGCGCAAAGTGCGGATCGTGGATGAATTTCCCGAGGGCAGCCACCCCGCAATAATCTATCCGGCGGCCGTAGTCGCCGCGAGCACGAACAGCCGCGCGCGCCCCTTTCTCGCCTATCTTGGCTCAGCGGCCGCGCGCGCCCTGTTCGCCGAATATGGCTTCTGACCCGGTCGCTGAATCTTGGCGCTGACGCCTGCTGAAACCGAAGCGCTGCTGCTGAGCCTGCGCGTCGCATTGTGGAGCGTGCTGTTCAGCCTGCCGCTCGCGATTGCCGCGGCACTGGTGCTCGCGCGCACGGAATTCACCGGCAAGAGCCTGCTCGACGCGCTGCTGCACCTGCCGCTGGTACTGCCGCCGGTGGTGATCGGCTATTTCCTGCTGCTGCTGTTCGGCCGGCGCGGTCCGCTGGGCGCCATGCTGGAGGAATATTTCGGCGTCGTCGTGGCGTTTCGGTGGACCGGGGCCGCCCTGGCCGCGGCAGTCATGGGTTTCCCGCTGATGGTGCGCTCGATCCGCCTGTCGGTGGAAGCCGTGGACCTGAATCTCGAGGCGGCTGCTGCGACCCTGGGCGCGAGCCGCGCGTGGATACTTGCGACCGTCACGCTGCCGCTCGCCCTGCCCGGGATCATTGCCGGCGTGCTGCTTTCGTTCGCGCGCGGCCTGGGCGAGTTCGGTGCCACCATCACCTTCGTTTCCAACATTCCGGGAGAGACCCAAACGCTGCCGCTGGCGATCTACAGCTTCACCCAAGTGCCCGGCGGTGATGACCAGGCGTTGCGCCTGTGCATATTTTCGGCACTGCTTTCGGTTGCGGCACTGTTCGTGTCCGAAGTGCTCGCGCGACGCACCAACCTGAAGCTGAGAGGCCATGAGCCTGCGCGTTGACGTCGAGCGCAGGCTCGGCGCATTCACGCTGCAGGTGAATTTTTCGGCCGGCGTCGGGTTGACTGCGCTGTTCGGCAAGTCCGGCTCGGGCAAGACCAGCCTGGTGAACGTGATTGCCGGGCTGCTCAAGCCGGATCGCGGCCGCGTGGAGGTCGACGGCAGGGTGCTGTTCGACCGCGAACGCGGCATCGATCTGCCCACGGCGCGGCGCCGTGTCGGCTACGTGTTCCAGGAAGGGCGCCTGTTCCCGCACCTGAGCGTGCGCCAGAATCTGCTCTACGGGCGCTTCTTCTATGGAACGAACGAATGCTCCATCCAGTTCGACCAGGCGATCGAACTGCTCGGGCTCGCGCAGCTGCTCGAGCGCAGGCCCGCGGCATTGTCCGGCGGGGAGAAGCAGCGCGTGGCGATAGGCCGCGCGCTGCTGGCGAGCCCGCAGGTGCTGCTGATGGACGAGCCGCTCGCCTCGCTCGACGAGCAGCGCAAGAGCGAAATTCTGCAGTACATCGAACGCTTGCGCGACGAGGTCAAAATTCCGATCGTTTACGTCAGCCACGCGATCGAGGAGGTCGCGCGTCTGGCCGATACCATGGTGCTGATGTCCGGCGGAACGGTGCGCGCGGCCGGACGCGCGGACCAAATCATGTCGCGACTCGACCTGCGCCCGATGACCGGAAAGTACCAGGCCGGTGCGCTGATTGAAACGCGCGTCTCGGCCTACGATCCGAAATACTGCCTGAGCACGCTCAGCTTTCCCGGCGGCGAACTGCTGGTAACCAGTGTTTCCGCGGCGATCGGCGAGACGGTGCGCGTGCGCGTGCGAGCGCGCGATGTTTCGCTAGCCCTGGCGCCGCCCGCCGGCATCAGCATACTCAACGTCTTGCGCGGCACGATAGCGGAAATAGGCGCGCTGGACGGCGCGTTCGCCGATGTACGCATTCAAGTCGGCGCAGCGTCTGTGCTGGCGCGGATTACCCGGCGCTCGCAGGAGCAGTTGCGCCTCGCGCCGGGCCAGGAAATCTACGCGATGATCAAGGCGGTCTCGCTCGACCGGCACAGCCTGGGCTTCGTGTAGGCCGGCGGCGGGCGAGTGCCGGCGCTCAGTCGACGGCGACCATCACGCTGCTGGCCTTGATCACCGCATAGGCTTTTTTGCCCTTTTTCAGTTTCAGCGCCTTGGCCGAGTTCGCGCTGATCACGGCGACGATTTCAATGCCCGGCGCAATGCTCAGCACCACCTCGGCGCTGACCGGGCCCTGGACCACATTCTTGATCCTGCCCTTGATGTTGTTTCTCGCGCTGATCTTCATGAGCCTCTCCTCAGTTTGAACGCGCCAGCACGGTTGCCGTGCGCTTTGCCGGCAAGGCCTCGCTGACGTCGTAGAATCTTCCGGTGATGGACGTGCCGTATCCCGGCAGGGCGCTCAGGATTTCGCGCAATTGCGCGTCGCCGAGCAAGCCGACGAACTTCGCCAGCAGGGGTTCTTGCAAGGAATCGCTGCGGCAGGCGAGGTAATAGCGCTCGGTCAGCAGGGGAATGAAGTCGAGGCCGTAATGCGCGGCTGCGGCGCGTATGCCATAGCCGGCGTCGGCCATGCCGCCGGCCACCGTAGCGGCGACAGCGAGATGGGTGAACTCTTCGGAATGGTATCCGTCTATCGCTGCAGGGTCGATGCCGGCACCGGACAGCAGTTCGTCGAACTCGATGCGGCTGCCCGAATCGCGCTGGCGGTTGATCAGGCGCACCTGCGGCCGGGTCAGATCGCTGAGATCGTGGATGCCCTTGGGGTTGCCCTTTGCCACCATCAGGCCCTGAGTGCGCGTGGCCAGCCCGATCAGCGTGTGCTGGCGTGGCTTCAAGTAGCGGCGGAACATCGCCGCGGCGGCCTGCTCCATGCCTTCGGCGAAGTGGAACCCGGCGATGCTGCACTGGCCTTTGGCCAGCGCCGCGAGGCTGTCCAGGCTGCCGACGAAGCGCAGGTCGAGCTTGAGGCCGTCGCTGCGCGCGAGCCGGTCGCGCAACTGCGCCAGCGCCAGATCGTGGCTGGCGCAGATTGCCAGCCGGTTGGCGCTGGTTTCGATGACGCGCGACAGCACCCGCTCGATCTCCTGGCCCACGCTTTCCAGTTCCGGCGCCAGACGCGCCTGCACCAGTTGCTCGGCCCACAGCAGCTTTTGCCCCAGTTCGGTGAGTTCCGCGCCCCGGCCGCGGCTCAACTTGACCAGAGGCTTGCCGAACATGCGCTCCCATTTGCCCATCAGGCCCCATACGTGCCGATATGACAGCTGCGCCGATCTTGCCGCGCCAGCCAGGGAGCCCGTCTCGTGAATCGCGTACAACACGCGAAACAGGATCGGTTCGACCGCCTGGCCACCGCCGGGCTGGAGTTGCCATTCGTATTGGAGCTTGACGCGAATCATTATGCAGTCCTGTTCATATTTGGATGCGGCCCGCGATCGAATATTATCGCCATAAGTTAGCAGAAAATCAGGCAAATTTCGATCGTGTGGCGAATCCCGGTGGTTTTGGCGATTGCTTGTGCATTGGCTCCGGCCGCCACTTCGGCACAAACGCCCTCCCAGCGTGTCTACGCCGCGGGCAGCCTGAGACTTGCCTTCGACGACATTATTGCATTGCACGCGGCGCGCACCGGGGTCCATTTTTTGCCGACCTACGGACCCTCAGGCAAGCTGCGCGAAGAAATCGAGAAGGGCAGTTTGCCGGCCGTGTTTGCCTCGGCATCACCAAAACATACCGAAATTCTGCTGAAGGCGGGCAAACTGCGCGAGAGCACCGTCTTCACGCGCAATTCGCTTTGCCTGATGGCGGCTCCGGGCATAGCGCCAAGGCCGGACGCGCTGATCGATCTGTTGCTTGATCCGGCGCTGCGCTTGGGAACTTCGACTCCGGGCGCCGACCCTTCCGGCGACTACACCTGGGCCCTGTTTCGCAACGTCGAAAAGCTACGCCCGGGAAGCTTCGCCAAGCTCGATGCCAAGGCGCTCAAACTGACCGGTAGTGAAGTGGCGCGCGACGAGAATGAGCTGCCCTATGCGCGGGTGTTCAGGGAAAAGAGCGCCGATTTGTTCATCAGCTATTGCACCAACGCCGTGGCGACCGCGAAAGCGGTGCCCGGCATCGACTGGGTGCGCTTCGGTCCGGACCTGAATGTTGCGAGCGCATACGCCATCGGCACGACCGGGGCGGGCGGGAATGCGGCGCAAGCATTCGTGGCACTGGTGATGAGTCCGGAGGGGCAGGCAATCCTCGAGCGCTACGGTTTCAAGTGAGCGTCGGGCGGGCGTGTTGACGTTGAAATTTGCGGTCCACAACCATTTGTTCGATTCAAGGAGATTGTCCATGAGAAAGACCCTTGCATTGCTGTTCGCCGTCGCCGCGTTCTCGCTTGCCGCGATTAGCCCGGCGACGGCGCGCGATATCAGGATGGCGACCACCACCAGCACCGACAATTCCGGGTTGCTCAAAGTGCTGCTGCCCAAGTACGAGGCCAAGTGCGCCTGCAAGGTCCACTATGTCGCGGTCGGCACCGGCGCCGCGATGAAACTGGGCGAGAACGGTGATGCCGACGTGCTGCTGGTGCACGCGCGCAAGGCCGAGGACGAGTTCATCGCCAAAGGCTATGGCGTCAACCGGCGCGACGTGATGTACAACGACTTCGTCCTGGTGGGACCGAAGGGCGACCCGGCGCATGTGCGCGGCATGAAGGACGTGCTCGCGGCGATGAAGAAGCTCAAGGATAGCGGCGCGCTGTTCATTTCGCGCGGCGACGATTCCGGCACCAACAAGATGGAATTGGGCTATTGGAAGACGCTGGGCATCGACCCCAAGGGGCCCGCCTATCTCGCCGTCGGCCAGGGCATGGGGCAAACGCTCACCGTCACCGGCGAGAAGGGCGGTTACACGCTGAGCGACCGCGCCACCTATGCAACCTACAAGGACCGCACCGGCCTCGAAGTCCTGGTCGAAGGCGACAAGCTGATGCTCAACCCCTACGGCGTTATCGCGGTGAATCCGAAGCGCTATCCCGGCGTGAACTATGCGGGCGCGATGGACTTCATCGAATGGATTACTTCGCCGGAAGGCCAGGCCGATATCGCCGCGTTCAAGCCCAGCGGCACGCAGTTGTTCTTCCCGGACTACAAAAAATAACGCGAAATCCGCATAAGAGGCCGGCGCATATCACCGGCCTGCACGCTCACCTGCAAGGAATCGATGGGGCTGCTAGAACCTACGCGTGAGGCCTTCGCGCTGCTGCTGCGCGGCGACGCGGAATTGCTGCGCATCATCTGGCTGTCGCTGTGGCTTTCGCTCGCGGCGATCGCGCTGATTTCGCCGCCCTCGATTGCGTTGGGCGTGCTGCTGGCGAAGCGGCGCTTTCCCGGCCAGCGCGCCATGGTGGTGCTGGTGCAGGCCCTGCTTTCATTCCCGACCGTGGTCATCGGCCTGGTCATTTACCTGCTGCTGTCGCGGCGTGGACCGCTGGGTACGCTCGAATTGCTGTTCACGCCGAGCGCGATCGTGATCGGCTACATGGCCATCGCCTTTCCGATACTGGTCGTGTTCACCGTGTCGGCGGTGCAGGGGGCGGATGCGCGCGTGTACGAGACCGCCCGCAGCCTGGGCGCGAGCCGCGCGGGCGCGGCGCTGACCGTGCTGCGGGAAGTCCGCTTCGGCATCATCGCCGCAGTGGTGAACGCGTTCGGGCGCGTGATATCGGAGGTCGGCTGCGCCATCATGGTCGGCGGCAACATCGCCGGCCTGACGCGCAACATGCCCACCGCCATCGCGCTCGAGACCAGCAAAGGCGATTTCGCGCAGGGCATCGCGCTGGGCATGGTGCTGATGGCGGTGGCGCTGGGCATAAACATCGTCATGGCACTGCTGCAGGGCGAAGGCGGCCTGAAATGAGCGAGATACTGTTCGAGGCCTCCGGACTGGCGCGGCAGCTGGGCGGGCGCCGCGTGATCGACGGCCTTAGCCTGCGCCTGGAGCGCGGACAGGGCTATGTCATGTTGGGCGACAACGGCAGCGGCAAGACCACCTTGCTGCGCATTCTGGCCGGGCTGGAGGCGGCCGACGCCGGCGTGCTGCGGTTTCAGGGTGAGCAGACGCTGCTGCCGCGCTATCCGGACGCGTGGCGCTGGCGCGCCGTGTACGTGCACCAGCACCCTTATCTGTTCAATACCAGTGTCACCGGGAACATCGCCTACGGCCTGAAAGTGCGCGGCGAACGCGGCGAGCAGTGGAAGCGGAAGGTGGAAGAAGCGATCGATTGGGCCGGTGTGCGCGAAGTGATAGCCGTGCCGCCGCAGAAGCTGTCGGGCGGCGAGCGCCAGCGCGTCGCGATGGCGCGGGCCAAGGTGCTCTCGCCGCAGCTGCTGCTGCTCGACGAGCCGACCGCGAATCTGGACGCGGACGGGCGGCATCGCACCATCGAGCTGCTGGCGCGCCTGTGCGCCGAGGGCGTGACCGTCCTCACTGCCTGCCATGACCGTGAGATCATCGAGCTGCCGGAAGTGCGGCGTTTTCATCTGGAGGGCGGCAAGCTGGCGCCTCTGGCCTGAACCGGGTCCGCCGACCGCGTAGCCGCCCGGTTTGCCGGACGAATGCTGCTAAAATTGCAGGCTCCACAACTACCGCCCCGCCGCTCGAGCGTGGCGCCAGCAGCAGATGAAGACTTTCGGTTTTGCCGGCTGGTCCGGCAGCGGCAAGACTACCCTGATAGAACAGGTGATCCCGCGTTTCGTGCGCGCCGGACTGAAAGTGTCGCTGATCAAGCACGCGCACCACCGCTTCGACGTCGATCACCCGGGCAAGGATTCGTACCGCCATCGTGCCGCCGGCTGCAGCGAGGTGCTGGTCACCTCGAAACAGCGCTGGGCGCTGATGCACGAAGCGCAGGACGAAGCGGAGGCCACGCTGGAACAACAGATTGCGCGCATGTCGCCCTGTGACCTGCTGCTGATCGAAGGCTACAAATACTACCCGCTGCCCAAGCTCGAGATTTACCGCGGCGCAAACGGCAAAGCGCCGCTGTACCCGGAAGATGCGCATATCGTCGCGCTGGCGACGGATACGCCGCTGCAGACCACCTTGCCCCAGTTCGGGCTGGAGGATTACGATGCCATTGCCGCATTCGTGCTCGACACGCTGGGACTGAAGCGATGAACAAGGGAATGCTTTCGGTGGACGAGGCGCTCGCATTTCTGCTCGCCGGGGCGAAAACGGTGGACGGCACCGAGCAGCTCGCCACCGTGGACGCCACCGGCCGCGTGCTCGCGCAAGCGCAGCATTCCGCGCTCAACGTGCCTGCGCTGGACAATACCTCCATGGACGGTTATGCGGTCTATGCGGCCGACTGCGCGTCCGGCGCGGCGCGCCTGCCGGTGTCGCAGCGCGTCGCCGCGGGCAGCATGCCGCAGCCTCTGGCGCGCGGCACGGCGGCGCGGATATTTACCGGCGCCCCGATCCCGCCGGGCGCCGACGCGGTGGTGATGCAGGAGTACTGCGCGCCAGACGGCGACGCGGTGATCGTGAAACACCGGCCCGCAGCGGGCGAATGGGTGCGGCGCGTGGGCGAAGACATACGCGCGGGCAGCGAGATCCTCGCTGCCGGCATCAAGCTGCGGCCGCAGGATGCCGGCCTCGCGGCTTCGGTCGGGCTGGCGGCGTTGCCGCTGTACCGCAAGCTCAGGGTGGCTGTGTTCTTCACCGGCGACGAACTGGTGATGCCGGGCGAGCCGTTGCCGCCCGGGCGCATCTACAATTCCAATCGATTTACGCTGAGCGGCCTGCTGCAAATGTTCGGCTGCGAAGTCAGCGACTACGGCATCGTCCCGGACAAACTCGATGCGACGCGCGCGGCGCTGCGCGCGGCGGCCGCGGACAACGACCTCATCGTTACGTCGGGCGGCGTGTCGGTGGGCGAGGAAGACCACATCAAGCCAGCGGTCGAGGCGGAAGGGCGCCTGAACATGTGGAAAATCGCGGTCAAGCCGGGCAAGCCGCTGGCTTTCGGCGAGGTCGGCGCGGGGACAGCGCGCAAGGCGCATTTCATCGGCCTGCCGGGCAATCCGGTATCGAGTTTCGTGACCTTCCTGGTGTTCGTGCGGCCCTTCATCCTGCGCTGCCAGGGCGTAAGCCGGGTGGAGCCGCTGAGCTACCGCCTGCGCGCCGATTTCGACTGGGCCAAACCGGACCCCCGGCGCGAGTTCCTGCGCGTAAAATTGAATGCAGACGGCGGGCTCGATCTGTTCCCGAACCAGAGTTCGGCGGTGCTGACCTCTGCGGCTTGGGGCGACGGCCTGGTCGACAATCCGGCGAATCAGGCGATCCGGCGCGGCGAGCTGGTGAAATTTCACCCTTTTTCGGAGTTGTTTCAGTGAATGTCAGAATTCTTTACTTCGCCAGGCTGCGCGAAGAGATGGGCATAGCGCAGGAGATGTTCGATCTGCCGCCAGAGGCCGGCAACGTGAAATCCCTGCGCGCGCGGCTGGCTGCGCGCGGTGGGGCCTCGGCCGCGGCGCTGGCGTCGGGCAAGGCGGTGCGCTGCTCGGTCAACCAGGACATCGCGCGCGACGATACGCCGGTCAAGGCCGGCGACGAAATCGCGTTCTTCCCGCCGGTAACCGGGGGCTGACATGCCGGTGCGGGTGCAGTGCGAGGATTTCGACATCGCGACTGAAATCGCCGCGCTGCGCCGCGCCGATCCCGCCATCGGCGCCATCGCCAGCTTCATCGGCCTGGTGCGCGACGTCAACGAAGGCGACAGCGTCGCCGGCATGACCCTGGAGCACTACCCCGGCATGACCGAAAAGGCGCTCGCCGGCATCGTCGCCCAGGCGAAGCAGCGCTGGGACATCATCGATGCGCTGATTGTGCATCGCGTCGGCGAACTCAAGCCGCTGGACCAGATCGTGCTCGTGGTCGTGAGCGGCGCGCACCGCGGCGCGGCTTTCGCCGCCTGCGAATTCATCATGGACTATCTCAAGACCCAGGCGCCGTTCTGGAAAAAAGAAATGACCACGCAGGGCCCGCGCTGGGTCGAGGCGCGCGCGTCGGACGATCAGGCGGCAGAGCGCTGGAGCGAGGCACAGGCCAAATAGGCCGAGGGAGGGGAAGCAGGTGTCATTTACCGGATTCATGGCGGTGGGCGGCGGGGCTGCTGTGGGCGCATGGCTGCGCTGGTGGCTGGGGATCGTGCTCAATCCGATTTTCCCGACGCTGCCGCTGGGCACGCTGGCGGCGAATCTGCTCGGCGGATGGCTGATGGGCCTGGCGCTGGGTTTCCTCGGCCATTACGAAGCCCTGGCGCCGGAAATGCGCCTGCTGCTGACCACCGGGTTCCTCGGCGGGCTTACCACCTTTTCGACGTTTTCCGCGGAAACTGCGACACTGATTTCGCGCGAGCAATATGGGTGGACCGCGGTCATCGTCACCGTTCACGTGATCGGTTCGGTGTCGATGACGCTGATCGGGGCGGGGATGGTAGGCCTGATGCTCAGGCGCTGATCCCAACCGTGCGGGCCGATGACGCCGACGGTCCATGTGACAAGCAGACAAAGCAGGAGGAGGCATGGCAAAGGGAACTTATCTCAAGTTTTACGTACATGAAAACAGAAAACATCATCACATGCTGTTGTACGAATGGTTGCTGGAACAGGCGAAGAAAATCGGTATCCCGGGCGGCTCGGCGTTCCGCGCGATGGCCGGTTACGGACACAATGGCATCCTGCACGAGCAGCATTTCTTCGAGTTGGCGGGCGATCTGACCATAGAGGTCGAGTTCATGCTGAAGGAAGAGGATGCCGAGAGATTTCTCGAATTCGTCAAAGGCGAGCACTTGCATCTTTTTTACGCCAAGTTACCGGCCGAATTCGGCTTGTTGGAGGGAAAACGTTGAATCACGCGTGACAGGTCGCGTACCGCTTGCTTGCGTTTTCATCCCGGATTGACTATATTTCCGAAGACGGAGATGGCATTCCTCCTTCAATAAGCAACAAGAACCGCCGCTACGGCTGATGATGCCTACAGATTTCCTCGGTAAACGGGAAGCTTTAGGTCGCCGTGTCGGATATTCCTAGTTCGGTTGCCCAAGTTCCCTACGTGTACCGAGGCAGTGTCCTGATTCGAATTGGGAGGCTGTCATCGTGATTTGCGCGCGAGTTGTCGACCGAACCTGCGCTCAGGCGCATGCCGCCTTGCGCTCGAATCTTTCCGTACAACATCCAGCGGCAGCAGACTCCCGGCGAGCCCGGCGATGACGCAGCGCATCCTTTTCAATCTGCTCCAGGTGCTGGTCGTCATGGCCTTCGCGCCCTTGGTCGGCGGCGTGCTCAGCCGGCTCAAGGAAATGGTTCAGTCCAAGCGCGGGCCAAGCATCTTTCAACCCTATCGCGATCTGTGGAAGCTGTTTCACAAGGACGAAATCGTGTCCGAAGACAGTTCATGGATTTTCCGCTTCACGCCCTACATCGTTTTCGTCGCGCCGATTTTCGTCGCGCTGCTAATCCCGGTGCTCACCAGTTATCCCCTGTTCTTCGCCTTCATGGGCGACATGCTCGGCGGCGGATTCGTGCTTGCGCTGGGCGGTTTCTTCGCCGCGCTGGCGGCGGTGGACACGGCCAATCCTTACGGGCCCATGGGCGCGAGCCGGACGCGCATGGTAGGTTTTCTCGCCGAGCCGGTATTCATGATCGTGTTCTTCACCGTCTCCTTCGTCGCCGGCTCTACGATCCCCTACATCGTGCAGCAGAAATGGGTGACGCCGCTGGCGAATTTCTTCGCGCCGTCGCACGTGCTGCTGCTGCTGGCGTTTCTGATGCTGATCCTGGCTGAGGGCGGGCGCATCCCGGTGGACAACCCGACCGGCCACTTTGAACTGGCGATGATCGACGAATCCAAGTCGCTCGAATACTCCGGCCGCGGCTTCGCGCTGATGAAATGGGGCGGCCAGATGAAATTCTTCGTGCTGCTCTGCATTTTTCTCAACGTGCTGGTGATGCCGTGGGGGCTGGCGGCAGAACAGACTCTCGGGGCCGTTCTGCTTGCCGTGCCGCTGGTGCTGTTCAAGATCCTTTGCCTGGTGCTCGTGCTGGTCTTCATTGAATCGTCCCTGTCGAAGCTGCGGCTGTTTCGCATCACCGAATTTCTGGGCGCGGCGTTCATCACCTCGGTGGCGGCGATGATCGCGCAGGTCTTTCTGGGCTGAACGGAAAATGAGCGAGGCAACGCGCCAGCTGGTGGAAAACCTGAACGCGCTCGCGGCCGGCTTGTTTCTGCTCACCGCGTTCGGCATCGTGGCGATGCGGCAGGCGCGGGCCTGCCTGCATCTGTTCATCGCGCAGTCGCTGCTGCTCGCCGCATCGGCCGCGCTGCTCGGACTGCGCTTCGATTCGGGGCACCTCTACGGCGTGGCGCTCGTCAATCTCATCAGCAAGCCGATCATCGTGCCCTGGCTGCTGCGCAAGGTCGCGCCCGCGGGCCTGTACACGCGCCGCGAGATCGACCAGGTACTGAACATTCCGACCACGCTGACTATCGCGCTGGCGCTCGCGATCGGCGCCTATTTCCTTGGCGTTCCGCTGGCGAAGGCGGTCGGGCCGGAGTATCTCGGCCCGAACGTGCCGATCGGAATCGCCGGAATGCTGCTCGGCGCGCTGACGCTGACCGTGCGGCGCGAGGCGCTGCCGCTGCTCCTCGGCCTGCTGGCGATGGAGAACGGCGCCTTTCTCGCCGGCATCTCCATCGCGCACGATCTGTCCATGCTGGTCGAGCTTGCCATCGCCACGGACGGCCTGATCATCGTATTCATCGTCGGCGTGCTGGTGCGTGCGGTGGAGTTGCACGTCGGCAGCACTTCCGTCGGGGATCTGGCGCACCTGAGGGAAGGGCCGCCGGACGAGAGGGCAGCGCCGTGAGTGTCATCTGGATCCTGTTCCCGCCGCTGATCGCCGCTGCGCTCGCCGGCATTCGCTTCCGGCGGTCCTTGGCGCCGACGGTAACCGTGGCGTCCAGCCTGATCGTTCTCGCGCTTGCAGCATCGATGGCGTGGCGCATCGCGGCCGGCGGTTCGGTCACCGACGGCCTCGACCCCGGATGGCTGAACTGGGTCGCCGTTGACGGGCTGAGCGCGCTGATCCTCTTCCTCATTGCATTTGTTGGAACCACCGCCGCCATTTTTTCGGTCGGATACATGACGCACTACAAGCTGACGCCGGGAAAGCTGCGCCTCTACCACGTGAATTTCAATCTCTTTGTCTTTTCGATGCTGGCGATACCGCTGCTGGCGGAGCCGACGCTGGTGTGGATCGTGGTCGAGCTGACGACCCTGTGTTCCGCGCTGCTCGTTTCATTCGAGAACACGCGCGAAGCGCTCGAAGCGGCCTGGAAATACGTCGTCCTGTCGCTGATGGGCGCGGGCTTCGCGCTGTTCGGCTTCCTGGTGCTGTTCGCCGCCATGCACGCCGCGGGCGGGGGTACCTACACCTGGGCAGGGCTCATCGCGGTGGCGCCGCGGATGCCGCCGCTGCTGATGCAGACGGCTTTCCTGTTGATTCTGATCGGTCTCGGAACGAAGGTCGGCCTGGTGCCGATGCATACCTGGCTGCCCGACGCACACAGCCAGGCACCCTCCCCGGTGTGTGCGCTGCTCTCGGGCATCGAAACGGCCTCGATTCTGTATGTCATTCTGCGGCTGTTTCCGGTGATGCAGGCGGTGCCCGGCGCGCACGCCGAAACCTGGGCGCTGATCCTGGGTTTGATTTCTGTCGGCACAGCCGCGTTCCTGCTGCTTCAGGTGAGCGACTACAAGCGCCTGTTCGCGTTCTCCACCGTCGAGCACATGGGCATCATCCTGGCGGCGGTCGGGCTCGGCGCCTCGGCTTCCGACTACGGCGCCATGCAGCAGATCGTCAGTCACGCGGTTACCAAATCCTTCTGCTTCTTTGCCGCCGGAGCGACGCTGCTCGCGATGGGCACGCGCGAGATCGCCGCCGTGCGCGGGCTGATCCGCCGCGCGCCGCTGGCCGGTGCGGCGCTCATCTTCGGCGGCCTCGCCATCACCGGTGCGCCGCCGTTTGCGGTGTTCCTGAGCGAGTTTGCAATCCTGAAAGCCGGACTCGTGCAGAGGCACTACCTTGCCTCGGGCCTGCTCGCCGTCTTCATCGTCATCGCCTTCTTCGGCGTGATGGTCCATCTGAACCGGATGGTGTTCGGGGCGCCGGACGCGCCCGCTGCGCGAGAGGCGGAGCGATTTCGCCTGCCGTTCAGCTGCGCGCTGGCGCTGATTCTGGCCGCCGTGCCCGTGCTCGTGCTCGGCGTCTACGTTCCGCCGCCGCTGCACCAGCTGCTGAAACTGGCGGCCGCGGCTTTGGCGAGGTGATGCGTCCATGGATTGCACCCAGCTGAAACACCTTATCGAAGCCGCCTGGCCCGGGCAGGCACGCTGCCGCTGCGACGCGGCGGACCGCGTAAACGAAGTGAGCTGCGAGCGCGCGGTACTCGCCGATCTGTGTCGCCGCCTGTTCCACGATTGGGGTTTCGCCTTCGGCGGGCTGATCGTCGAGGAGGGCGCCGAGGAGTGGCTATTGCGCTATGTGTTCTACGGCGAGCGCGACGCGGGATTGATTCACGTGCAAGTCGCCGCGCCGCTCGCACAGAAGTTCTTTCCGAGCATCGTGATCGAGTCGAAGATCTTCGCGGCGGACTGGCACGAGCGCGAAGCCGAGGACATGTTCGGCGTAATCTTCGAGGGTCATCCTCGCCTGGGCGATTTCGTGCTGCATGACGATGTCTGGCAAGAGGGCGTCAACCCGATGCGGCACGGCTTCGACGCGGCCGCGGCGATGCGCAACCGCCTCCCGGACGCCGACTGGCGGCCGCGGCGCGTCGTGCATGAGGCGGGCGCGTTCATCATGCCGATCGGCCCGAAATTTTCCGGCGTAACCGAATCGGTCCACTTCCAGCTCGAGACCGTGGGCGAAGACGTCATCCGCTCCTGGACGCGCCTGTTCTACAAGTGGCGTGCGGTCGAGAAGCTCGCCGAAGGCAAATCGCCCGAGGACGCCGTGCTCATCGCGGAGCGCTTCGCCGCTACCACGGCATTCGCGCACGGCCTGGCGTTCTGTCTCGCGCTCGAGTCGATCGGCGGCGTCGAAGTACCTGCACGTGCGCGCGCTCTGCGCGTCTTCCTGGCCGAACTCGAACGCCTGCGGCAGCACGCGGGAGCGATCCAGGAAATCTGCGAATCCACGGCGCTGGTCGTCGCCACCAGTCAGGCCGGTGTGCTGGAGGAGGACCTGCTGCGCGTCTCGGGCGAATTGACCGGGCATCGCTACCTGTTCGGCCTGCTCGCACCAGGCGGCTTGCTGGGCGACCTGCCAACCCAAGCCTGTCGCGAGGCGCTGCGCGATGCGAACGCTGCCGTAGCGCAGCTGACCGAGCTCGAGCGGCTGCTCGGCATCTCCAGCAGCTTTCTCGACCGGATCGAGGAAGTGGGCGCCATCTGGCCCAGCACCGCAAAGGCCTACAGTCTGGTCGGTCCGGTCGCGCGGGCTTCGGGACTTGCCCGCGACCTGCGTCGCGCACAGCCCTATTCGGGCTATGAATCCTACGACTTCGAGGTGCCGACCGAGGAGGAAGGCGACGGCTACGCGCGGCTGCGCGTGTTGTTCGCCGAAACGCGGCAATCGCTGCGCATCATGGAGCAGGCCGCCGCCACGCTGCAGGACGGCAGCGTGCGTGCAGCAGTGAATGTTCGGGCGGGTGCCGCGCTTGGCTGGGTCGAGGCGCCGCGCGGTGCGGCGTTCCACTGGGTAAGGCTGGATGAGGGCGGTCGGATCGCGCGTTACCGCGTCATCACGCCGTCCTTCGCCAATTGGCACAGCTTCCATTTGGCGGCGGAGAAATTCGCATTCCAGGATTTTCCGATCATTCTTTCCACCTTCGATTTGTCCGTGGCCGAGAACGATCGGTGAACAGAATCGTTCTGTTGGAGAACACATGAAGTGGGTCGTTAAAGGCATACGCACCGGCATCAAGACCACCGCATACCCGCGCGAGGCGGAACGCGCCGGCGGCGTGACGCCGGGATTGCCGCTCGGCGGCGAGTTCGGCGCGCTAGCCGATGCGCTGGCCAGGTGCTGCCCCACGCACGCGCTGTCGCAGACGAACGGAACCATCTCGGTGGACTATCGGCGCTGCATCCATTGCTACCGCTGCCTGCGCGGCGTGCCGCAACCGTTGAACTGGCAGGACAGTTACGAATGGGCCGGAGCAACCGCTGCGCCCGCACAGCAGGATGAATTGGGTCAGCCGTACCGGCGTTCGATCCACGTCCTGGTCGTGGACGCGGGCGACTGCGGCGCCTGCCTCAACGAGGTCAAGCAACTCAACAATCCGTATTACAACATGCACCGGCTGGGTTTCTTCATCACGCCGACGCCGCGCCACGCCGACGTGCTGCTGATCGTCGGTCCGGTCACCGATCACATGCGCCTGCCGCTGAGAAAGATATACGATGCAATGCCGACACCCAAGCGCGTTCTTGCGGTCGGCGCCTGCGCCTTGTCGGGCGGCGTGTTCGCGGAGAGTTTCGCCTGCGCCAAGGGCGTGGACGAGCTGCTGCCGGTGGACGTCGCCGTGCCTGGAAATCCGCCGCCGCCGCTCGCGATCCTGCACGGCCTGCTCGTTGCAGTCGGGCGCAAGCCGCCGGTGGCGCCCGCTTCCACCTTGCCGGACGCGGGGCGGTGACGGTGGCGCTCACGCTCGTCGTTCTCCTCTTTGCCGCATGCGGCGGCGGGGTGCTGCTTTCGCTTGCGCTTCGCCCCGCGCAGCAAGGCGCCGTGCTTGCATGGCTGGGCTGCACTGCCGCGACTGCGGCTGCTGCCGCGGGCGCCGCGGTCCTGTTGAGCGGCGGCGGTTTTGCCCTGCCGCTGTGGACCGTGCCGGGGCTGGCGACGCTCACGCTGAAACTCGATCCGCTCTCGGCGACGTTCGTGCTGATCACCGGCCTCGTTCTATTCCCGGCGTCGATCTACGCGGCCGGCGAACTGAAGCGCGAAGCGCTGCGCGGCCGCGAACGCGCGTTCACGGTGATGCTGCTCGCGCTTTATGCGGCTATCGTGCTGATCCTGATTGCGGGCGACGCGTTGCTGTTTCTGCTTGCGTGGGAAATCATGTCGATTCTGTGCTATCTGCTGGTGCTGAGCGCCCAGGGCGGAGAGGCCGGCAGGCGGGTCGCATCGGGATACCTGCTGCTCGCGATGGGCGAGGCGGGTACCCTCGCGGCTGCGCTCGGCTTCCTGTTGCTGGCGCTCAACGCGAGTTCGGTGGAATTCGACACGCTCCGCTCCGCCGCCGCCGGCCTGGGCACGCGTGCGCGCTGGGGCGTGTTTCTGCTCACCTTCTTCGGATTTGGCGTGAAAGCCGGCCTGGTGCCCGTCAACTCCTGGCTGCAGCGGGCCTATGCCGCCGCGCCGCGCGCGTTTGCACCGGTGCTCGCCGGCGCGACGCTGAACCTCGGCCTGTACGGCATCCTGCGCGTGAACGCCGATCTTCTGCCTGCGGCGCACGCGGGCACGGGCCTGGTCGCGCTGGTCGTCGGGACCGCTTCGGCGCTGATCGGGATCCTGTATGCGACCACGGACAACGATCTCAAGGCGATGCTCGCGCACAGCTCGATCGAAAACGTGGGCATCGTGGTGGCCGGCGCCGGCGCCGGGATGGTCTTCTGTGCCACGCACCATTCCGCGCTCGCCGCGCTCGCTTTCGTCGCCGCGCTTTACCACCTGATCAACCATTCGCTCTACAAGACGCTGCTGTTTGTCGGCGTCGGCGAGGTGGAGACGCAGACCGGCACACGCGACATGGACCGGCTCGGCGGCCTGATCAAGTGGATGCCGCTCGCGGCGCTGTTCTTCCTCGCCGCGACGCTGTCGATCGGCGGCCTGCCGCCGTTCAACGGCTTCGTCAGTGAATGGCTTACGCTGCAGACCATGCTGCGCGCGGCGGAACTGTCCTCGACCGGAGATAAAATCGTATTCGCGCTGTCCGGTGCCGGCCTCGCGCTGACGGCCGCTCTCGCGGTGACCTGCTTCGTGAAGGTATTTGCGATGAGCTTCCTGGGCATGCCTCGGATGGACGAGGGCCGGCGCGTGAGCGAAGCCGGCCCCGCCGCGCTCGCCTCGATGGGGATTCTCGCCGTGTTGTGCCTCGCCTTCGGTGTGCTGCCGACTTATGTAATCCCGCTGCTGGACCCGGCAACGGCGCAGATGGCGGGTGCAAGTGCAACCGACGCACTGGTGCCGCCGTTCTTCGCCTCGGCTCCGGCGCACGATAGCCTTCCGCCCGCATTCGCGGCGGAGTTCCACGATCTCGGCGCGCAGGTCGGGCAGGGTGTCCTGCCCGGACGCGGATTGGTGGTGCTGCACCGGGGCGGCGAGGCGAATCCGGTGGTGTTCGCCATGTCCACGTCCTACATGGCGATCGTGCTCGCAGCCCTGCTGATTCTGAGCTACGTCATTGTCCGGCTGTGGCTGACGCGGCGCAGGAAGCGTGTGCGGCGCGAGCGTTGGGCCGGGGGCTTGAGGCGGCTGCTGCCGGAGATGACTTACACGGCGACGGGCTTTTCCAACCCGGTGCGGGTGATCTTCGACGCGGTG